>Ga0247842_10001070_pt1 | contig 49019 bp, 51 predicted proteins | sample LaCruzMarch2015__3_FD_192411 | JGI IMG/M metagenome (GOLD analysis project Ga0247842, IMG submission 192411) | Freshwater microbial communities from meromictic Lake La Cruz, Castile-La Mancha, Spain - LaCruzMarch2015_19m | ecosystem: Environmental > Aquatic > Freshwater > Lake | place: Spain...
CCAACATGGCGAAGAACAAGCTCTTCCCTACTTTTCTTTGATCCTCTTTGAGCTTTGAGAATTAAACGTCTTTCTTCAGATAGGGGAATTTTTGGATAGCGCCGAAGAATGTCTCTGTATGATTCCCACATATCCAATAGAATTCATTCTGATATTTTTGTAGGGGATTATTTGATTATTTTGATTGCTTTTACAGGGCAGATTCGTTGACAACCGGCAAGCTTATCGCATTTAGTTTCATCTAAAACCTTACATTTATTGCCTGTCTTATCTATATATAAGATATTTTTGGGACATAATTCAACGCACTTTGCGCAGCCAATACAAAGATTTTCATTGATCAAAACTGTTTTATTCATATCCTCTTGCTAAAAGGTAACAACCTTGTCGCTCTCTTTAATAATTTCATACATATCCTTCATCGTATTAATTGGACACATTTCCGTGCCTTCCTGGCTTCGGGATTTGATGCACGTTCCGCAAGCCAGTATCTTGCCTCCAGCCTGAAGCAATTTCTCTGCCTGCTCAACCGTGTTGAATTTCTCTGTGCTTATCTTTTGATACTCAACACCTTTACCTGTCAGAAAAACTTTGACCTCATCCTTTTGCCCAAGACAAAAGTTTGCATAGCGTAGAGCATTCCAGCAGGTTTCAGCATCATTACTTGAAATAATCACACCAATTTTCATGTTTGCCTCCTTAATGACATCCGTGCTGAGCGCAGGCATTCTGAACGGTTATTTCCTCAAGCCCACCCTTGGTAAACTGGCTGACAATATCTGCAACTGTTCCCGGAATAGCCCGATAAGCTTTGATCCCGCCCTGATTAAGCCCCTGAACTGCCCGACCACCCATTCCACCGGTAACCACAGCATCAATCGACTTTCCCATTAACGCGTTCATTGGCTGGCACATACCATGCGCATGATGCTGATTCGCATTGTCGATGATTTCAACGGAATCTTTCTCTGTGTCAACAATGGTAAAATACGGAGCGCTGCCGAAGTGTCCAAAAACCTTTGCACTCTTACCTTCATTTGTTTCTGTTGGTATACATATCTTCATTTTACTCCCCTTTCTTAGCTACAATAACGGTTTGACATACATCCCTATAAACTTTAACTATTAATCCAGCTTTGCGTAAATAATCTTCTACGCCCAACATCGACATTTTAGACGCCGCATGCTTATGCCCATCTAAAGCATGCACTTTTTCCATAATCTTCTCACCTTTTTTATTCAAATCAGCAATAATAAGCTTATGTTTAACCACCCTGATCATTTCCTTTAGACATTTAACCGGATTTTTAGCGTGATGAATGAAATTAACTGAGATAACTTCATTAAATGAGCTACCTTTATATTTTAGCCTTTCAGCATTCATATTTTTAAGCGATACTAATTTATTTAGCTTTAGGATTTTAAGTTTTAACTTGGCTACATCTTGAGCTTTCCTGTCTAGGTCGATTGAAACTACCTTCAGGCCTTTCTTTGCTAAAGCAACTACTGCATTCCCCCTGCCTGTGCCAACCTCCAGAATCTTGCCTCCTGAAAGCTTAGATTTTACAAGAATGAAATTTCTAGCCTTGAGGATATCATAACCGTACTTCTTGAATAGTTTCAGCTTCTCCTGATCCTGTTTTATCAAATTATTCATTTAACCCACCCTTTTAACCTTTCCGCCTTCTATCTTTAAAGCCTTGGCGTGCAATAAAACATCTGCGATCTTTTTATGAGCAGAATTAATAATATTACCAAAGGTCTGCCTAGAAATATCCATTTTCTTGGCAGCATCTTGCTGATATAGCCCTTCTAAATCCGCAAGTCTCACCGCCTCTAGCTCATCTAAGCTAAGATTCACCTCTTCAAGCATATCCAAAGGTATGCCTCGAGGTTTAAAGTAATTTGTATCAGGTTTGCACCTTATTCTTCTACAGCGACACGGTCTGGACATATACCTTCCTTTTAGTTATTGGCATATGCTAATAATATAATAAGACACTTCTTTTGTCAAGAGGTATCCCCGGTAAGGACGCCCAGAAATATGGCGCGGCAGAAAGACTCTCTGTATACAGCTTCAAAACTCAACTACCCAGCGAGGAACAAATTGTGTCGGAAGGATACTAACACCCTGTATGGAAGATAAATGAAAATTCTTTATTGATTGACCTCTCGTGCGATCAAAGCCAAAAAAACATTCCTTCCCTCTTTTAAAACGGAATGAATAAGGTTCGACATCTCGATCCTTTCCTGAGTATTTTAAACGTAAAAGCTTTCTTGCATTTCCAGCTTCTATTATAACTTCTCTAAAACCAGATCGTACGTTATAGTCGTAGCCTCCGACTCCGCTAGCGAAACCCAAAGCCTGAAGAGCAGAAGGTGCAAATAAAGCTTCAATAAAATCACGGAATAAAGTTACAGCATTCCCTACAAGAATAATGGCATTTTTAGGACAAATAATAGATTCACTCCAACCCTGCTCTATGGTCTTAAATTTTCCATCAAACATCATTTCATCTTTGCTAGCCATAGGAATATTCTTAAAAAGAGTTTTGCTAAAAAAGGCGGACAGTATTTGTCTTTTATTAATCGGAATCGCCTTGCTTTGAAGTATTTTAACTACATCAAATAAATCCCTAGGCCTAGTTCTCTGAATCCAGCTTCTTAATTTTTCGGCTAAAACTTCTTCCAGAGAATACGTAATAGCTTTTACATCGAACAAATGGCCATCAGAATAATGATGTAGTATTGGATGCTGCTGAACAGGCAAAACAATCCTTTCATATTCGGATACGTCGAACTTAATTCGCATAGTAACGCTGGAGTCTCCAGCGAAACCCTTAAAATACACTCTAGCGTCAAGCGCCTTACATTCTTGATCAGGCGTATCCTTTAATTGAACAATGATATTTTGACTATCAAATTCTATTCCGGAAGCTTTCTGCACAGAATCACATATTGAAGAAAGATGACTATGAAAGATATCATTAGATTCAAGTTGATACGTAGTAAAATCAAGATCATCCGAAAACCTAGTATCAGGGAAATATATCTTCCTTAAACAATTACCTCCCTTTAATATTAAATTATTGCTAACTTCAGGATTAGTATAAATACCCCAAAGCAACCAACCCATCACATAATCCTTTTCAACATTCGGAAGCGGGACGCCTTGATCAATAGCAATCTGTTTAATTTCTTCGGGACTAATCATAACTGTCTCTTTCTAAATAAGGCTTGTTCGCATTAAAATGGTTAATAGCATCTTATTCTTTGGCGTTCGGTGATATCGCTGCTTTTTTAAGTATAGCATCAAGGAGAAATTTAATCACTTCTATCCCCTTTTGAAACTTTCTCTCCATCAAACATTATTATAATATCGCCAAATTTATCAACAGTTCCCCCACCCAATTCATGTTCCTTGCTTGTCAAATATATTGCCTTTTCAGTTGTAAAATCATTCTTTAATCCTTTGTCTTTATAAGCTTTTATATATTGTTCCTCACCTTTGCCTACAGTATATTTATCAAGCCGTTCTAGGGTTTCAAGACGTGGATGCCCAAATCTTACAGCATGCGACGAAATTCTATAATCTCCTACAGAAATAAGTGAGATTCGAGGCGTAACCTCGGCAAGATATAATTCTGTAGCAGAATGATGAGAACCATGGTGACCAACCTTCAAAACATCTGAATCTAGCATACTTAGCCTATTCTTATCTTGTAACCTTCTGTAAATACGATTCTCTTCATAATCTTTAAGGTTTACTGTTATATATTTATTCTTATCCAACTCATTCTTGCCTTCGGAATCACCGGTTAATAAAATAGAGGTCTTACCGTAAACTATTTTTAACACAACCGAAGCGTTATTTACATCCTCTTTGCCACTACCTTTGTAAGAACCCAAGACGTAAACATCTACATCTTTAAAATGCACAATATTGTTAAAAAGTAAAAATCCCTTGTCTTCAAACTCCGGGTTATCTTCTTTTACAGCAATATAATCAAGCTTATCTTTTTTGTCATATTCATTAACTGCACTCATTAATGCTTTATACATCCTGGTTGTCCCAGGTAACCCATTGTCAATGTACCAATTGATATTATAACTAGCTAAAAGATCTTTTAAACCCCTAATATGGTCTGCATCAGGATGGCTTGCGACAACCACATCAACAGTATTATTCTTATATTTATTTGCTTTAAAATAATCCCTCAAAAATGACTTAACATGCGGTATGCCATAATCATCATACGAACCGCAGTCAACAAGTATAGTCTCGCCATACGGGAATTCAATAAATATGGAATCACCTTGCCCGACGTCCAATACGAAAACCTTGAGTGGTTGAGGCGATGATCTACGTATTATTTGAGGATTCCAGCCATCTTTCTGATTAGAAACACCTTGCGCAGGATTAATCGCCTCACCCTTAGCAAAGACAACGGCATGGCAAAAACCTAAAATAAAAAAAGTAAATAATATAATTCTTCGGCTTCTTCTCATTTAAACATCTCCCTACGTTTCGTTAATTAGCTTAATGTAATTTTGTTAAGCTTTTTTAAACCTAAAAACCTTCTCACTCTGAATCCTAGGCAATTCTATATCAACAAATAAAGTAATATTGGGGCTTAATAGCGTTTTATTTTCCTCGCTTGCTACGGGAAGATATTTATCTGGGTTGAGATATGATATCCGCTCGCTTAAAGCAGCGGCGCACAAACTCATATCAACATGCTGACTTTGCTCTAAAATCTGGCTTTTCATATCATTAATATCAAAAAGCAAAGAACGATAACTCCCGTCTCGCGAGTATTTTCTCACCTTTTCAAGTATCTCTGACTGGACCTTCTGCATAACCGTATCTTTTTTATCCCCTTTTTGTTGATAGAATTCAAGAAAATAGTCCTCTACCCCTTCTCCGAATTGATCGTGAACCCTTGTAACGACATGCTGATATTGATGATACCTCTTCTTCTTATCTTGATCTTGCAAGCCCCTCTCGAATGTTTCATTTGTTATTTTATTGAGATTCACTATATGTTCTTTATATTCCGCTACTGATTCTATAGAAAGACTCTTAATTAATAAGCTAGCAAGCTGTTCGTCGTCTCCGGGGCGTGTTATGGTACTGTGATTATGATTGAACAATACCCCGAAAGCTATAGGGTCATAACAGTTCTTTTGCTCTATTATCTCGGGTTCTCCTGAAGTCTTAAAAATAATCTTAAGATATCTTGCATTCAGGTTCGCTGTTGAAACACGAACAGTCCCATCTGATCCATTTTCATGGAAGCTAGCTGCAATTCCTGAGTAAGTATCAGTCCCTACAAATACCGAAGTAAATAGATTCTGTGGAGCAAGAATCTTGTTATTAGGGTTAAATAGATCCTGCTCAGCCAATTGCCAGGATATCGGAGAAGCTAATTCTAGAGCATCAAGAATTCTTGTCCCTGTTTGAAAAAGATGCTCCCAATTCCACCCAGAACGAAGCCTGCCTATCATCGACTTACCAAGATGGGCTAATGGAGACCCAAAATTAGCTGGAGCCAACATTACCAAATGCCTTACAGGGCAATCCTGAGGACTACCAAAGAAATAATGCAAGAGGTACTGACGTATTACCAAGCCTCCAGTGCTATGAACGATTACATCGAAACTATGTGGATCTTCTGAAATTTTATTACGCTTTAATGCGATTCCCATGGCTTGGCCAAGATCCTTAATAGTCACCTCATCGTTCATACTAATATAATCGGCCAACCATATATCAATGACTTCAAACTTTGACTTCTTTAAGAAATCGGAGACCGACTTCATATGTTCTGAAACGCCGCTCCACCCGTGCAAAACCAATATGGGAAGTTTAGTCATGTCATTTCTCCTTTTTTAATATGAATATTTTTATAATAATCTTATCCTTGTATAAATAAAAAACCTTCGCCGGCCATATACTGACCAACGAAGGTTTTACTTTTTTAACGTCCGGGATTTATCCCTTCATAACTCGGGACGATTAATAATCTTCTGATAGCGTTAATTTATCATAACTATTCGGTTTGTCAATGTGTTTCTATGGGATTTAAAAGCCAAAAAATGATTTATATAACTTGATATTTTCTAAGTTCTATTGCCATATACACCTAAGCGTCACCTACAAAATGGAGGTAACATGGCTAAGAAAAAGAATAAATTGTGCCCTAACTGCATTGATATTATTGATTCAATTTCATTAGAATTAAAATCTGTCGATCTTATAGAAGATAGCTTAAGCCGATTAGCAAACGAGGCTATCAAATCTACACATGGGACAGTTACTTTAGACAAATACTGTATGGAAACCATCTCAACAGCTTTATATAACTCGTTAAATCACATAAAAAATATAATTTTTGATGGGAAAATAGAATGATGTTACAGAGGCATCATGATAGGATTATTCCACGACTTAGTAGCTACTTTACTCTTATATTCTGTTTTTCACCGTTAGCTGTTATATCTACCGAATCTTTACTTATTTTATCTATTGTAATACCGTTTATATTGTCTCCTTCAAAAACTACCTTGCCGTTCACTATGGCTGAGTTTTTCCCATTTGGGTCAACAAATACACCATCGAGCCTAATGCTTATTTCTTTATTGCTACGTTCTTGCGGTTGGGTTGATGCATTATTCAAATCTTCAATAAACTTAGGAGCTACTTCATAGCCTAATGCCTGTGCTTTAAATACATCTGCTTTAGCCTTATCATATTCTTTTATAGTAAAATACATAAGCGCCCTGTAGTCATATAACTCCCCGTCATTAGGATTGATTTCTATCGCCTTTGTATATTCAATGATACCCTGAGAATAGTTACCCTGCCCCATATAGACATCGCCTCGGTTTTTGTAGCCTTCTGCACTCCTAGCTTCTTTATGCAATATTTTATTAACCCTTTTGTCATATGCCTGCCTTTCTTTTTTAAGAGGCGTTTTGCCGCGAGAACGCATGAAAGGCATAAGTGACACAAGCGAGAAAAGAATTATGCAGGATAGAATAATAATAACACTACGTCTTATGTTTTTATTATCAAAGATACTCAGCTTAATTTCCTTGAATCCGGTAATATCAATGACTAAACCTACAATACCACCTATGATACCCCACGTTAATGCATATGAGTATCCCTCAAACACTACGGTCAAAAATGACCCGAACTGTCCATAAACTTTTGAATAATAATAGAACGCAAAACCGCTAAGAGCCCCAATAAAGAAACCCCAGCCTAAATGAGGATATTCCTGATAGAATAAATTAGCTCGGCAATGAGGACAAGTAACCGCTCCTTTTTTAATTGACTCTTTACATTGCGGGCATATCTTTGTTTTTTCCTGCTGTTGTTTAGTTTCAGTTAAATCGCTTCCGCAATACCTGCATTTTACCGCATCATCCTGGATTTCTTCCGCACAAAGTGGGCATTTCTTCATAATATGGCTCCTGTTTTATAATTCATTTGAAGCACGCCCAATAAAAAGGGGGCGCATATTCCTACCGGCAACCGTTAAGTAAAACCGATAAGACTGCATTTCCCCCTCCCCTTTCGGGGAGTGATGCAGCTTACCTTACTTAACGGTTAGAGGTCTCTCTCCTCTTTAAGGTAAAGCTATTAAACCAAATTGTCTTTGCTTCTACAACATTTTACCTCAATTGGTGTATAAATCAACAGCTTAATACCCTTAAAATCAACCACGCCTATGCTGGCTATACCAGCCGTAAGGAACAAGTCCGTCTGGTGTCGGGTAAGTCTGTTCCTCTTTTAATATTTCTTCGGTTGTTTTTGGTTTTAACGCTCCGCCTCCGGCAAACCAAAAGCAGAATTCGTTTTGCGTATCTTCACACAGACGTACTACCATCTCGACCGCATCGGGGCCGTCATCATTTTTTGCCCGCGGGAAAAACTGTAATTGCTCTAACAGAAGCCTGAAATTCCTGCTGAGCTGAAGCTGTCCGCTCTTAAAGTACGGCAAAAGCACAAGAATCCTCCTCACCTTATCCGTCATATTCTTAATTGGCACTACTTCTACGCTCATATTATTATCCTGTAGAAGTTTTTTAAAGTTAGGGATCAATAGGCTCTGGAAATTGTTTGCCTCAAATCCTACCTTGGTGAACCTGTAACGCTTGCAGTATGCGAGAATATCCTTAAGCAGATCGTCCAGCGAACGGCGCCTAATATCAGCTTCAATGAGATACATTACTTTATGCTTTCTGTCGCGAGCGACTATTGCAATAGCAGAGTAATCATTCTTAATCACGGATTCCCCCACGCTAGGATCACATGCCAGAAAAAAATCGACATCTTCGCCTAGAGTACGAAGCAGTTCCTCAACTGATCGATACGCGTCCGTCCAATAATGAAACTGGTCAAGCTGAAAAGGGCAAACACGGTAATCCACGGGCGTATTCTGAAATTCGCTCATAAAACTTAAAGGGTTATCTTCGTTAAGTTCCATAAGCGCCAATATATTGTAGCGCTGCGGCCACAACAAGGCTACCCCTTCGTCCATTTCGCGTTTGCGATCCTCATAAAACGTCCTGGCTGCCTGCGGCCCTTTTAACTCTTTGTATTGCGCTTGGTAACAGCGTATCAGCTTCCATTCATCCCATAGCTTGGACGTCGGCCAAGAAACAATGGCGCTGTAGACGTAGCTTTCCCAGCCGGGGCTAAGCTCCTTATTGACGTACTCCCCTTGAAGCGAATACGGATAGAAGAGGTTGCCGATCAGGATATAATTTGTCTCCGGCGTGCCGACCTTGAGCACGGATTTTTCAAACCAATCCTTTATTTTCTGCCTCGACTCATCGGACATAGCGCTTTCGGCGCTTTCCAGATCGTCCCCAATGACCAAGCTAGGCCGCGAGCTTCCGAATCTTCTACCTCGAACATTCTGCTTTGCGCCTAACCCGTATACTTTAATATCGTTGCAGGTGATTATATCCCCTTCCCGCGAGCGCATAAGCCTGCCGTTTGGCCCGAATAATTCGGGAAAATCCGAAGCTAATAACGGATTCCCCGTTAATTCCTTACGGACATTGTCAATAATCTGACATGCCTGGGAACTGGTGTTAGATATAACCAATATGTGCTTTTCCTTTGCGTAACAGATACAATACAAGATGTAAATGAGCGTAACCAGCGTCGATTTTCCGAAGTCTCTGGGGGCCGCAATCGCAATCTTGTTTCCGCGTTGAACCAAAATTCTCTGCAGCAGACAATAAATATCGAGATGGGTCTGTGACGGTAAACACTTAAGGTGCTCTTCCAAATACATCCTCGCAAAAGCAAAAAGCGATTTTGCGCCTTCTTCTCTTCTAAAACGTGATACTTCATTCAGTATGTTCCTGTCCATTTAGTTCCTCCTTTTGTTCTGAAGCCTTATTAAGATCGGTAAGTAATTTACTGGCATCCCTATTTATCTCAATCCTGGCGATTCTGGCTCTCAATTCCTTAATACGGCCTTCTGTCTGTGTATCGAACGTACCGGCTTCTTTTGCCGAAGCCTCAATCCGTTCCACCATTTGCTTAAGCTCCTCGACGCTTTTTTCGCTCTCGGAAGCCAAGAAGTGATGGTACACATCGCCGGAAATTTGTCTGGGTCTTTCGGGAAGACAGCCAAACGATTGAAAGCGGTCAATCATATCCACATATGCTTTACAAGCACCTAACTCGGCGGTAATCTTTTCTGTAATCGTCGATTCTTTATTGCGTGCCAAGCGCATAAGATAATTTACGTGATTGATTGTCCTGTGGTATAAATCGCTTGCTATCTGCCTTGCAAATTCCGCATCTATCGTTAAAACATTCCTATCCCGTATTTCCTTTATATCCCGCTGTATTGTTTTTTCACTACATTTCAATAGGTCAGCAACTTGAGTTATCAATTGCCCCTCGCCAAAATGCAGTAGCTCAACACAACGTTGCCGACTCTCTTTGGACAACAGTTTAGGATCTATGCCATTCTTAATATCTTGAAGCAAAGAAAGAATCGGCTGCTCTTCATGATTAAAATTATCTTGAGACATCGACTTCCTCCTTAAGATACTTTTGGCGAAGACTAAAGGGTACATTATCCTTACCCACGTAGGCAACATAACGGAACACAATGGCATCGCAATACTTAGGGGAAATCTCCATGCCGAAACATCTGCGACCAAGGCTTTCTGCAGCTATCAATACACCGCCTCCACCAATACAACAATCCAAAACAATATCTCCTATCTTGGAACTATTGCGTATGGCTATGGCTGCTAATTCCACTGGTTTCTGGGTTGGATGGATGTACTGCTTAGTCGGATCACGCTTGATTTCCCAGACGTTGCTAAAACCGGGTTTTCCCGCGAAGTAATGTGGCGCACCCTCTAACCAACCATACAGTGCATGTTCACTCCTAAATGAGTAATCACCATACGAGATGGCCGCGGATTCCTTAAGCCAACAAATAATCGAAGAGATGTGGAACCCAAGCTCAAGTAAAATCTGATACATTGGAGGAATCTGACGATGGCCTTGCCAAAAATATGCCGCAGCCCCAGGCTTAAGATGCTCTTTAACGTTCCCGAATACTTTGCGCATCCAAATTTCATATTCCGGCTGTGGCATATCATCAGAATAGATTGCTTCCCATTGCCGTGATTTTTTCGGACGGGTATTTGGATTTGGGCGATCTCCTCCTCCATATGAAACATTGTAAGGAATATCTACATCCAACATATCCGCCGAATGACTACCCATTAGCAGTTTAAAATCTTCAGGGTTAGAAGCATCGCCACAGAGGACGCGATGATTCCCTAACTCAATAATATCTCCTCTTTTAGTTATCGGTTCAACAATAGACTCAGCAACTTTTTCTGCGTCAAAATCATCCGCGTCCTTTTGCTCTCCGTAGCGGTCAAAAATCTGGCTGATCTCCGGAATAGTAAATCCGGTAATTCCGATATCGAAATCCGGTATTTTTGTTAGTTCATCCAAGAGTGCTGCGAGTTTTTCATTGTCCCAACCTCCCTGGATTTGATTGAGGGCGATATTTAGCGCCTTTTCCTGCTCGAGAGGCAAATCTACTACGCTAACCTCAATCTCTTCTGCCCCTTCGGTAATTTTAATCTTCAAGCGTTGATGTCCGCCGACCAGATTTCCGGTGCGTTCGTTCCAAATCGCGGGGTCTATATATCCGAATTCTTCCATGCTTCTCTTAAGCGCTTCGTACTCCGGATCACCCGGCTTTAAATCCTTCCTTGGATTATATGTAGCCGGATTAATCACACTTATTTTGATCTTTCTGATGTCCATAAGCACACCTCCCTTATTAATTAATATGTTTTCCTATTTTCGTTTGTTTTTGAAATATCGAACTACGGCATCTTTCGATGTTTCCGGAGGATTATAATTCACCACGTCAACTATTCCTGAGAATCCCCGCTTAAGAATAATGTAATACTCGCTTTCCAGGAACGCATGACCATGACTGCCTGCTGTACATTTCCTCTGTATCCTATCCTCTGGCTTCTCTTTATCAAAAACAGTAAACCCGCAACATAGACAGGTTAGCAGCCTTCCATGTTCTAGCGTTTTTAGCTTCTCTTCAAACGGCATACCGTCAAGCCATTGTTCTAGTCTTCCATACCAGCTGATTTTAACTCTGTCTTCCATATAGCCCTCCTGATTAAAAGTTGAATATCTCTACCCATAATGCCCTGTACATTGAGCGTTCAGCCACATATAATATAGTTGCAAAAAGGGACAGTTAATGAAGAACATAGGAGGAAGTTAATGTTTATTAAGCCCTTAAAATACGCGGCAAGACAGATAAGCAAGCATTTTGAGATGCTAAATAAGGAAGATTATAGAAATGCCAGGGCTGATAACTTCCTAAAGTGGTATGAAGGGGTAAGGGAAAAAATATCAAAAGGCGAGATTACTACTAAACCAAACAATATCCTTTATAGCGCTACCGTAGATCCTTTACCAGCTAAAGAAACCTTACCGGATGGCTTCCGCTTCTACTTCTCTGAAGAATGGTCTTATGCATCTGCTAAAATGGACTACCGGATTACTATTTTAAAGACCATTAAACAAATAAATTGGGATAAACTAACATTAGAAAACATTTCAGGATCCTATAAACCTTTCCGCGCAGACATAACGGCAGACATCATAAACAAACAAAAGCATTTTAATCGTAAAATTAGGAAATCGCTTAAACCTTATGTTGCGAATACTATTATAGTAACCAATAAAACCACCTATGAGGATATATTAATGCAGCTTATTATCTTGGCATTACAAGATAAGTTTATAGAAATAGACAGAGCAACAATAGCTATTTTCCGTTCTTACATCAATAAGAAAATACATCTTAATAACTGTACTAAACAACTCATAAAAGATCTTCTTTATCCTCAAAAGGGCGTGCAGTCTAACAGCCTTCTATCCGTGGAAACTATTCTATATCACCTTGTCCGTAACTATATAAGACCATACAATGCATATACCTTCAAATTTTATCTAAGGGAAATAATTCAAGGATTGCACAAAGAGGAAAAACGTAAAGATGCAATTATTATTCCAAGAGGATTAAAACCAATACAATCAGAATCACATTTTCAAAATAACCTAACCGAGAACTTTAATAGATTCCAAATATTCTACGATGAACATGGGGAGGAAATAGGGATTGGGGTAGACAGAGCAGCCATAGAATTTGGCATCTCTAGAGATAAGATTTACCGACTTATTAAAAAAGGTAAATTAAAGATAGTAAAAATTGAAGGGATATGCGTATTAGATAAAATAGCTCAAGAAAACTTATTAAAGATCTGGCGAGAGAAAAAGATTTATCTTGATAGAATTTTGTCACTTAGCTTAAAACGGAAAATAAAGATTAATTCTGCGAGAAAAATAATAAAAAGAGAGCAAAGAAAAAAACTTATAGTCAAATCAATACCTGAAGCAGTACATAAAAACTGTAACGCCTAAGGGCTAATTTTCCAACGTAGCCAGGAGACGCTTTCCTGATTAGAAAGGTAAACGTTTGGTATTAAAAACAAACTGAACTAATAAAAATCAGTAGTATTAAATCTGCTGTAATTCAATTCGTCAAATGTTTAATAATATCTTCAAACTCAGCCCTAAAGGTATCTGCTATAACCGGATTAAGCTCCTTCCATCTATTAAATAGCTTACTACATCCTCTTCCCCAGTAAGGCGCTTGACCGTTAAACCACCTTTTCATCACATTACGATCTTGATTTATGTTCGGATGGTCTTTAAAACAAAGTTGTTGTGTATAACCACCTGCCTGCCCCCAGAAATCATCATTAGGCGGTAACTTCCTTAAAAATTCGTGGAATATATTCTCTGGCCTATCTTTACCTGGCAAGAGAATAACCCTTGGACATTTATTTCTTTTTAGAGAAGCTTTTTTGTCACCATCAAGTACAAATATACTACGAGAGAATACCGGTATACGCTTATTCGCTATATCCACTAATTGTTCTCCGCCAAAGCTATCTTGAATAAATGATATGTACCGGGTTAACTTGTTCCCCAGTAAATTAGAAATCCAAAGCTTCGCTTCGTTATCTTCACAGAATACCGTAATTCTTTCTATTTCCTTCCTAATTGGCAGCTGTACTTTTAAATTATTTATAATCTCATCAATAGTAATCTGATTTTGAACATTTTTTACAGAACCAGAATCTTTGGTTAAATAAATAACCTTGGAATGCTGCTGATATTTAGGATCCATTATTGTTTCGACAACATCAGTCGAATGTGTTGTAAATATGACCTGCAAATTTAGGTCCTGGCTGAGTCTAAATAATTTTTCGATTAATTTAATCTGGGCAGCAGGATACAAAGTTGCATCTATCTCATCGATCAATAATATTCCGCCGGGGTAAGAATCCCTCATTAATTCCTTTAATTTCTCAAATGATAATACGGCTGTTAATATCTGTCCAATATTGTCCTGACCGGCAGAATTACCGAAACAATCATATTTACCAGTTTTGGTCGCAAAAAAACTTTTGCTAAAAACTTCAACATATTCAGGAGTAATTTGTTCATTCAGTAAAAGAATCTCATTATGCAAACTTTGATACTTTTGTATTTGCTCATTACCAAGGCCTCTAACCTCATGCTTAACAGCTGATTCTTGAGCCAGCGGAAAGAGTCTCCTTAAACCAAGGTATATTACTGGAAATGGAAATTTACCCGCATCGGCCATACTTTTCCCGACTCTTAATCGTAAGGATTTTTCTTTAGCTCTCTCTTTTCTATCATAGGAAAGAACTGGAATTAATTCGCCGGTATCCAATTCAATTGTATAATTATGATCTTTCGGCTTATCGTATTCTGGATAAGAGAATCTAAATATCTCAGAGTATTGGGTCGCAAACTGCCTCTCATTCAATGTTTTATAGTCTGCAGGAAATTTAAAACAGTGTCCGACTAAACCTAAAATAGAAGACTTGCCTGTACCATTCTGCCCCGCAATTGCAGTAAGCTGAGATCCAAAAACAAGGTTAATATTTTCTAAATGTCTGAACTTTTTAATTAATACTTTATTAACTTTCATTAATACTCCCCGCTTAAGATATTAGCTAACCTGCAACTATCATAGACTTAAAGATAAATACTACTTGGTCTTTATCTTTAAGGTACTGAAGAAACCTTTTAGGTTGTCGCAAATCTCGCGATATTCTCCTACGTTATCTAACGGTTATATAAATCAATTGTTTATCAAAGACGCCCAAACGTCATATTCACTCAATGCTTCTTTCGGGTCGACAAAAAAATGTAATGCTTGTCTTTTTCCTAATGAGGCTGTTCCTGCATTCTTTATTGTTTTTATGCGCCATTCTGAATCTCGGAGGGAATTCTTAATGATAGCAACAGGATCACTCTTTCTACTGTTTATTGAGCCGAATCTAAACACAAGTTGTGCATTTCTAGAACAAACTTTTGCTGAATTACACCAAACATTTCTTAATTGATCGCCGAAAGATTGCTGGCTTTCATGAACCAATTGCTTTGAATCTGAATACGTAACCGTACCTGGTCCTCCCAAAAACCATAATCTAAGCCATTGATCAGGAATATAAGTATGCATTCCATAATAAGGTGGCGAGGTTATAACCCAATTTATTTTACAATTATCCAATCTAGAAAAAAGCTTTTCGCTCCTGCTATCCCCTTTTATTATCTTACCATTTCCTTTTGATAGCCCATCTTCATAATACCTAATAGCTCGATTTTTAATTATTTCTAAGACATTTGTGAACGGCGCTTCTAATTTGTTTTTTTTCCAAAATCTTACTGCATATTTTGGCTTCGGGGCATAGGTTCTTGGACACTGATTAGAGAAATAAGAAAAGAAGGTCTTATTAATAGGACCATGCAATGCTCCTAAAATTATAGCTCGAAGCGCAATCCTAGAATCAGATTCACAATTCTTTCTTAATCCTTCTCTTAATCTGCAAATCATATTTAATACTCTTCTATCATAGATTTTTTCCCAGAATTCTCCTGTGGGTTTTTCTTTAGGAATAGTAATTTCATCCAAAATATTTTGTGCAGTTCTAACAATTAATTTAGGGGTAGTATTTGCTAATTTTGCTTCGGATAATGCTACCGCTACAGGACTTGCATCTATGCCAATAGAAGATATTCCTAATACTCTACTTGCATAATTTGTAGTGCCTCTCCCACAGAAAGGATCCAAAACCCATTGATCTTTAGTAGCATATTTTTTCAAAATGGAAAGCGGAAAGTCTAGAGGAAACATTGTGAAATAAGGACAAACCGCGTTTAATGCGTAATCTTTTTTTAGCTTAATCATTTACTTAAGATAGCTTCTTCCCTGTTTTGACATAAGTTTTATTGTCACGTTGGGGATTTCTAAATGAATGCCACTCCTGATCCTGCAATCCAAAAATAGTATTCAGAGCTTTAGGGACTAAAGCATATGCAATCTCATCGCGATTCTCGAGCTCTGCAGGCAATTTAGACAAAAGGAATGCTTTAATGGCACCATAAGCAGCACCTTCACCCTTTATCGCATCCATCAGTTTCTTATCAATTTTCAATGCCTCAATAGCGCTACTTTCATAGATTTCCTTTGGATCTGTTACTTGATCACTCTCAGCAGAAGCAGAAATAGCATCGGTGCCTATATCTGATGTAGTGTTTGAGTGATCAACCTTTATCGCTTTTTTAAGCATCTCATCAAATTTCTTTTTTAATTCTTTCGCATATGTATCAACTGCTGTTTTATTGTAATGGGGGTCAAGAGTTTTAAATAGATGTTCAAAAGATAGCACGCGGATAGGCAAAGGATACGGCGTACCACCTTCTGAGCTCCAAAATACTCCCTGCCCTTTAATTGGCTCATTCAAGAGTCCACTTAAAAGGTCTTCACTAAAATGTGCGTTGGCCTTTTTTGTTGCAGATAGATCTGCCATAGACAATAAATGGAAGATAAACCAATTATCGCCTTGACTTAAGATTTCTACAGGTATACTTCCGGGTTGCTGTGTAATTAATAAAGCTCCTAAATCGTATTTCCTACCTTCTTTTACCCAGGTAATATAAGGTTCTGCAGAAGTAGCATTCTCATTTAAAACAGACTGAGCTTCTTCAACAACTGCAATCGTTGGTATCGTCTTAGGCTCCGCTTCTGTAAATTCGTGCTGATTTCTGTCAAAGATCCTTCTTAAAATTAAACCAGACAAAATTAATGCTTGTCCGCCCCTCATCTGAGAAACATCAACAATACACAACTTACCCTCGCTAAGAGCATGAATTAACATATCCATCATTTGACTGGTTCTATCATGAATCATCTTAACAATTGTTGTCATATTAGCGCGAGCAGCTAAAGCTTCAGCCTCCTGGCTTTCATTAAGCTCAAGAATCCGAGCCACATCCTCCAAAGAAGCAGAATTTCCATTGTTATCAATTAAATTAACTAATTCCTCCCAACGATTCGACGGTAACCCTTTTAATTTCCGTACATTCTGCTGTTCTTGTTTATCGGGACCCAATGCAATTGCGATAACATCGGACGGTTTTAATCTTCTTATGTCGAGCCTAATTCCGCCGGCTACGAAAGATTGATAAAATTTGCTTTTGTTTTGTCTTGAAGTGAACACAACGACTTTGTCTTGCAGTGCTGGTACATCACATAAACCAGGACGTCCTTTATCATCAGGCCAAAAGTACTCTCCATCAGGATCAAATATTACTGTTCCTACGGGAACTTCTTTATCGCCTTTTTTAGTAACAGTTGGGGTCGTTTCATAGAGTTTACTAAAAAGTAGTTTATTAAGATTAGATTTTCCGAAACCTGCCCTTGCGAAAACAAAGCTTCTTCGTGACACTAGACTTTTAATTGGAAATTTTATCAGTACTTCTGGAGCTTTAAGCTGCATCCAATCTTCTACTTTAAGCACCTTACTATTTTCAGCATAAATATATTCACCTAAGGCAAAATGCCCAATGGTCGCTCCTTGGATATTATGGTTAGCTATTTCCTTTAAAACTTCGTTGGATAAAAATGCTACCTTGCTTCCAACATGGGGCAGGCGTCTATGCGAAGGTACAAATGTAAATTTACCACTTGAATTGTTCCGCACAACCCCTAAAACCCTTATGTCTACTCGATACTTAAGATACTGCTCACGCAGATCCTCTGGAATGTCCCGTTTATCCCGGAGGGCTCTAATGTTAAATTCTTCCCCAGAATCAGAAGATAATTTTCCCTCTGCAGAAAAAGAAGTTATCCTTCCTAAAACAGCTTCTTGGGATGTCTCAAGCTGAACAAGGAGAAACTGGCCATGCATGGGTAAATTCTGAAATTCATTCCGATAAGGAAGGATTAAATCTGCATGAAATTCCAACCCTCCCTGTGTAAAACCTTTAAAAACACCAACGATCTGTTCGCTTGGAAATAATTCTAAGTGTGACATAGCATCTCCTCTAATATCTTTTTTGTGATGGATCTTTATCCTGTAAATGAAATGTATCTAATTTTGGCGACTCGCTACCCAAAACATTCCGAATACCCTCAAAAATTTGATCCTGTAAAATATCAAAATCAAAATCTACTAAAGCGGCATTTTCATGAGCTTTTTGCAAGCATAATGGGTAAAATGGAATCGGAAAACCGTTAATAGCATCGGCGAGCAAACAACCAAGTATTGCCTGAGCTTGAGAAGTCTGAGGCATAAAAATATCTACGGGCCAAATAGGATCTCGAGGGCCATTTCCAAATTTAACAAAATACATTTTTCCCGCAACATATTTGTTTACTTCGCCTTCAGTATCTTGTCCACGAGCATATTCAGCCCATACATATGCCTTTTCTTCTATATCCTGAGGTATTTCTACATATGCAGGATAATTACAATTAAGAATATTCTCCAAAGCCATAGTTAAACGATATCGCGATAATACCTTGCTATGCTTTGCGAGCCCAACCAAGAATATCTTCCTACGTTTTTCTTTGTCTTGTTTCTCAATCATCTTACCTAAGTTTTCTCTGTATTTCTTAAACAGCTCTTTAGCAAAAACTTTACTCCGGAGCAACCCATCAAAAACAATCAAGGTATCCGTACCGAAATCTTTTTTTATAACCGAGTAAAGAATAGCCCATTCCACAAGTTCCCTATAAACCTGAACCCAACTAGGACTAGTTGGCTGGTCATTATCGTTATTCCTAATCATATGGCTAAGCTCGGTTAATTGCTTTACTCCCAAATCAAGCATCATTTCTCCGAGAGCTGTTTTAGAACTACCATCTGAATTAAACTGGCGAGCGGTTAATTGCGATACTTTAGTGGTAGGGGTAATTGCCTCAAGACAATATTCGTTATTGCTGGAATCAACAACTCTAATAATCTGGACTAAGAATGGATCAAATTGGACTTGATTATTCCCGCCATCGGTACCTACAAGCGAAATGGATGTAGTATTTCTCGGTTGGATTTTGTGAACGTTGGACTTGAGGGGCTGAATTTCTTTTCTTAATTGGTCAAGTATTGCTCGGTCTGCCTTTATGCGTTCTGTTATTTCATCTTTAAGAAGCTTTAGACTATTGGGATCAATCATATATAATACCTTAATTTATGTTTCTTCAGTTAGTTATAATTATACAACTTTTACCATTCTTTACAACCAAAATACCTCTCTTATTACCTTGATATAAGGCAATTTATATGCCTATATTGTTATGAGGTAAGCTATCGATGGAAAACACTGTAAATACCAAAATTGCTACCCTAAAAAACAAGTCAATTCCGGAGCTTCAAAAGGATTTTGAGGCTTTGCTTGACGGACAAAAGGCGAGCTCGGACAATAAAATCTACCTAGTCAGAAGAATCTCCTATCGGCTACAAGAGTTGAAATACGGCAGACTATCTCAAAAGGCGCAAAATAGGCTTAAGGAGCTCATAGGTCTCTATGATCCGGTTAACAATAAAGCCGTTCGGCCCAAGGTTAGTTTGGAAACACAAGCTAGGATAAAAAATCGTGGCAGGGACACACGCCTTCCCATTCCCGGGACTATCATTACTAAAGATTACCGAGGTAAGAAATATCAGGTTAAGATATTAGAAAGCGGCTTTGAATTTGAGGATAAAGTATACAAACACCTTACTGCTGTAGCTGAAAAGATTACCGGAGCACATTGGAACGGCTATAACTTTTTTAACCTATGAAAACCATAGAATCTAAAGATAAAAAGATCCTTAATTGCGCCATTTATACGCGTAAATCCGTAAGCGATGGGCTGGAGCGCGACTTTACTACCCTAGATGCCCAACGCGAATCCTGCGAAAGCTACATTGCCAGCCAAAAGAATGAAGGCTGGATCTGTGCACCTGAGAAATACGATGACGGTGGCTTCACAGGCGCAAATACAGACCGACCTGCGCTGCAAAGACTTATGACCGATATTAAAACTGGCAAAATTAACTGCGTCATCGTTTACAAAGTCGACAGGTTAAGCCGCAGCCTACTGGATTTTGCTGAATTGCTCTCTATCTTCGAAGAACATAGCATTACTTTCGTGTCGGTAACGCAGCATTTTAATACGCAAAACTCGATGGGCAGGCTAACGCTTAACATCCTCCTCTCTTTTGCCCAATTTGAGCGAGAGATTATTTCAGAACGTACTCGCGATAAGATGGGCGCAGCTAAAAGAAAAGGTAAATGGGTCGGTGGAAGACCACCTCTAGGATATAGCATAGATAAGGATAAACATAAGCTCGTGATTAACCCGAAGGAAGCTGAGCTAGTGCGTAAAATCTTCGATATGTATATTGAGAAACGTTCCCTTACATCCGTAACGATGGTTATAAATGATTTGGGATTTACAACTAAACAACATGCCTCTGAAACTGGTAAGAAATTCGGTGGAATTCAATTTAGAAGCAATGGATTACAGCAATTATTAAGAAAACCGCTTTATATCGGTAAGATTTTATACCAAGGCGAGATATACCCTGGTGAACATGAGGCGATTATTTCAGAAGAAACTTTCCAAAAAGTGCAAAATATTCTTGCAGAAAACAGACCCGAGTGGAAAATGGAGAAAAAAGCTAAACATATCGGTTTACTTTCCGGCCTACTGCGCTGCAAGGCTTGTAACTGCGCGATGTACTACTCCTACAACATCAAAGCTAGTAAGTACAGGTATTACTATTACCTTTGTATGAGCGCCAGTAAGCGCGGATACAAAACCTGCCCTACCCGCCTACTTAGCGCACAGAAAATTGAGCAAAAAATCGTGGAATTACTCAGGACATTGACATCTTTGCCAAAGCTCGACGATAAAGTATGGGATAGTTTTAACCTTCAAGATAAGATCACGATTATAAAGACTATTCTAAAAGAGGCGAGCTTCGATGGTAATAAGGGAATCCTTGAAATTGTGCTACTTAAGGATAACAAAAAACGCCAATATAAGGTTGAGCTCAAGGAACTTAAAAATCTACCGATCCCACCCAACCAGATAAACATCAAGAATGAGCCGCAGTTACGGCAGAATCTAATCCTGGCGCACCAAATTCAAGACATTATTGCCAAAGGCAAGGCACAAGACTTAAAACAAGTAGCCGGTTGGCTTAATCTTAGCCACGTAAGGATCTGTCAAATCACTGGGATGCTACTATTGGCTCCGGAGATCCAAGAAGAAATTTTATTCTCAAATAACAAACGTCTATTTGAAATACCAGAATACAAAGTGAATGAAGTTGCTCAAGAGTTAATTTGGCCAAAACAAAAAGAACTCTGGCAGCAGATGATCAATAATCCCACCGAATAGCGATAAACTCCCTCTCTACTTTTGCCAATTCCTATTTAATGACCTCAGAAACACTCTAAATCATGCAAAATATCGTCGATATTAGCATTAAATAGCCATCATTAAATAAGAGAGGAATTGGCCTATTTTGGCGATTAAGTGGCGCTATTCAGAGAGGCTTATTAAACAGCTTGTGGTACAAAGAATTCCAATATGTGACTGATAAATACGATGCCCTAACTCCTAGGGGCATCGCCAGATAAAAACGGCTATGATCGATGTTCTGATCATAGCCGTTAAACTCTCCCATAATGCGAGGAGAATGATATTACTGGGGTGGCTAACGGGGATCGAACCCGCAAACCTTCTGAGCCACAGTCAGACGCTCTAACCAGTTGAGCTATAGCCACCATATTTATTGCACATGCGCAATGGCATGACAATTACAACAAAGCCACTCTAAATTTAATATTAAATTGTTCTTTCTATTCCCATCTTTATGATGTACTGTCAAAACCCTTTTATCATCTATTCCACATCTATTGCATTTCCTAATTATACCAGATCTTTTCATTATATCTCTATAGGCATTTTCACCTGCAACCCAATTTGGAGCATTAGCTCCACAACGCACGTTCTTATTTTCCCACGAACAATGACAATTTACTGAACAAAAAAATCTTTTACTTCTTGATTTTCTATAATCACGAGGAGTCCTATAAATACTTTTATTACAGTTAGCACATTTAATCCATTTTCCGTTAAATTGTGCCTGAGAACGACATTTTATGGAGCAATATTTACCCCAACCCTTTTTCACATGAAAAGGTTTTGTATAAAATTCTCTACCACAAATTTTACATTTTTGATTTGGCATAAATAAATTATATCAAAGAACAGTAGAAATGTCAATACAATGGGCTAGCTCACAGTCTAGCGCTCTAACCAGTTGAGCTATAGCCACCATAAATCCAATAAGAACTAATTTTCCGAAGCCTGCTTATTCATCGCATCTTCAAAAAGCTTCTTTAATCCATTACCTAAGGCAAATACACCATCAACCGCGGCCTTAGTTAAATCTGAACCGCTTCTAATCCCGCCTTGCAGCATTTTACCCGGCCATAATAACATATCTTGAGGCCTTAGCCCAGAGTTAGTTCTGGCCTCCATAAGCTTGCCTTCAAACGCCGATTTGATATTCTCAAAACCAAACTGCGGGTGGTCCATTTTTGTATGCAAAGTAAAATCCAAAACTACTTTTCCCTGATTCATCGCCTTAAACATATCAAGCACCGCGTCAGTAAGCCTTTCCGCCTTCTGCTGCGGCTCTTCGGGAGGCCTCGCCTTACGCACAATATCTGCTAATTCCAAATGGCACTGCGCAGATATATCATTATTCTCTCCCTTAATTTTACTGCTAAAATTAAGCTTAGCTTTATCAATGCGCGCTTTCTCTAAATCCACCCAAGTAGAATAATACGGATAGAAAGCGATAGCATCAATATCTTCGATTCTTAGATTGGCGGACATATCCTTTTTATAAGGATTAACCCAACCATCAAGGTAAATTTTACCATCAGGCTCACCTGACTGCCAGGGCAGGCGACCGCTTAGATCAAAATTAACCATGACGTCGACAGAGTAGGTATATAAATTATTTAAATTTACATCTATATTTTTAATCACTACCTTAACGTTGCGCGAATCCGCGGTGTGATCAAGAAAATATATCTCCCCGCTCCTTACTTTCAAACTCTTGATGACCAACCTTAAACTAGCTTTAGCTGCTGCGGGAGTTTCTTCTTTTAGTTTCTCGGCTTCTGGCTTATTTAAAACAGCGGCGCTATCAGTTGCTGCCGGAGGAGCCGGAGGCAAGCTCCTTTCGCAAGATATCTTAGGCCTTACAATCCTTATTTTATTTAAAGCAAGTCTTCCGGTTAAAAGATTCGGAATGCTGGGTGAAATATAGACATAGTTTATATTAATTAAACCCTCCACATCTAAATCCATTAACTCCAGATTAAGCGGCGGACTAAGCTTGAGCTGGCCTATTTTCACTTTACGGCCAAAAGCAGAACTGAGTTTATCCGCAAGTATGAATTTTGCCTTAACAATCAAAAAAGCATAAAAACAACTCAGGGAAATTACCAAAATAACTATTACTATAAAGATTCTTTTCCAATTATTCATAAAAACCTTTATCTATCTTCGATTATTATGCGCCTGGGCCGAATCGAACGGCCAACAACCGGCTTAGAAGGCAGGTGCTCTATCCAATTGAGCTACAGGCGCATTAATAATCATTTATCTATCCTTGCTCGTCCTTACTCGCAAGGATTAAACTCGCAGACGGCCTTACGGCCTATAATTTACGTCGCCTCTGGCTCCGTAAATTATCTGCTCGTTTAAGTCGGGGCGACAGGACTTGAACCTGTGACCTCTTGCTCCCAAAGCAAGCGCTCTAGCCAAACTGAGCCACGCCCCGTGCACAAGCACGGCACCCGCGCAATTCCGCTCTGCGCGGGGTGCCGTTATTTATAAATGTCAAGTATATCAATTCACTACTTGCTTCTCAATATATTTATCGATAACCCGCCGGGCTTTCTTCAAAGCATGGTAACGGTGGCTCATTTTATGCTTGATCTTTTCCCCTAGCTGGGCAAATGTCTTTTTATATTTCGGAATATAAAATAACGGATCATAACCAAAACCCGCGCTGCCTTTGGCCTCAAGAGCAATCAAGCCGGAACAACTTCCCTCTAATGCCGCCAACAAACCGTTCTTGTCAGCTAACGCAACAGCGCAAACATAATGCGCCTTTCTTTTTGCAAGAGGTAAACTTTTGAGCAAATTCAAAAGTTTAAGATTATTTTTCAGATCGCTTTTATCCCTGCCTACCCGGCAAGTAGGACCTGAAAAACGCGCAGAATAAATTCCCGGCGCGCCATCTAAGGCATCAACACACAAACCTGAATCCTCACCCAGACAAAATTTACCTGTAAAGCGCGCTAACTTTACCGCCTTCTTTACAGCATTCTCTTGAAAACTCCTGCCGTTCTCTAATACCTGCGGGGCATCTTTATAGCTATCAAGAGAAAACAGATCTAAATTTATTCCTCTTAAAATCTCTTTTATTTCGGATAATTTCTTTTTATTACGAGTTGCAACTACCAACTGTATCATTTAGATAAAATATCCCCTACAAGTTTTCTTTGAATACTAAAAAGCTCTTCTATTCCTTTTTTGGCTAAATCAAGCATAACATCCATCTTTTCTTTGGAAAAAGGCTTGCGCTCGGCAGTTCCCTGGACCTCGATAAACTCGCCCTTGCCTGTCATAATCACATTCATATCTACTTCGGCCTTAGAATCCTCCTCATAACATAAATCCAAAATCATATTGTCGTTTAAGATACCTACGCTGGTAGCGGCAATATAATCCTGAATCGGTATCCGGTCAATCTTCCCTTCTTTTTTAAGCTTCTGCAAAGCATCCACCAAAGCAACAAAACTTCCGGTAATGGAAGCAGTGCGCGTGCCTCCGTCGCCCTGGATAACATCACAATCAACCCAGATACTGCGCTCCCCTAAATATTTCATCTCAGTAACTGATCTAAGTGACCTGCCAATCAGGCGCTGGATTTCATAAGTACGGCCGGAATCCTTGCCGCGTGGGATACGGCTACCGCAGGAACGCGGAAGCATACCGTACTCAGCAGTAACCCATCCTGTACCTGAGCCTCTTAAAAATGGCGGAACAGTTTCTTCAACTGACGCAGTGCAAATTACCTTGGTGCTGCCTAATTCAATAAGGCAAGACCCTTCGGGGTATTTAATATAATTCCTGGTTATAGTAACTTTTCTAATTTTATCCAGCCCGCGTCCATCAAGCCTAACCATAGATACTCCTCCCATTAGCGTCAATTGCGACAATCAACGGAAAATCTTCAACTTCTAACTTTAGAATTGCCTCCGGTCCTAAATCACCATAAGCAACTATCTTTGCTTTCTTGACGCACTTGGCTAAAAGCGCTCCGCATCCGGCATAAGTAACAAAATAAATTCCCTTATATTTTTTAATCGCCGCTTTTACTTCTTGAGACCTGGCTCCCTTACCAATCATCACTTTTAATCCTTTAGCAAGCAACAAAGGAGTAAATACATCCATACGCGAGCTGGTAGTCGGGCCGCAAGAACCAATTACTTGGGCCTTCGGGGCTTGTGTCGGCCCGCAATAATAGATAACCGCGCCCTTAAGTTCAATGGGCAGAATCTTGCCGGCCTTAATCGCTTGAGTAAATCTTTTATGCGCCTGATCCCGGGCAGTATAAATTGTCCCGTTTAAAAGAAACTCCTGGCCAGCTCTCAAGGATTTAATTACATTTAAACCTAAAGGGGTATTTATTTTCTTCATAAGGTTACTGACGCGCTTCTTAAGGCATGACAACTGATATTTACGCTAACCGGCAGTCCTGCAATATGCGTAGGATGTGTTTGAAGATGAACTGCCAAAGCAGTATTTATACCACCTAAGCCCATCGGCCCGATTCCGGTTTTATTTATTTGTCTCAATAAATCATTTTCCAGTTTCGAATTCTTAGACGAAATCTTGCGCAGTAAAGCTTTTTTTGCCATGATGCCGGAATAATCTGCTGTCCCTCCAATACCTACGCCTATAACATGCGGCGGACAAGCATCAGGCCCGGCGTCCCTTACTACGTTAACAATAAACTCCTTGATCTCTTCAATACTTGCCGTAGGCTTAAACATCTTTAATTGCGATTTATTTTCACAGCCAAAACCTTTGGGTAACAGGATTAGTTTAATTTTATCTCCCCTTACTATATCCATATGCATTATACAAGGAGAAAATTTCGACTTTCCTCTTTTTAACGGGTCACTAACAATAGAATTTCTCAGGTAATATCCTTTATATCCTTGTTCCACGCCTTTATTTATTGCTGCCTTTAAATCTCCGCGAACTACAACATCTTGTCCAATTTGAATGAACACAACCGGCAGGCCAGTATCCTGACAAATAGCCAGCTTTTGTTTTCTGGCATAAGCAGCGTTATCCAGTATTGCCTTAAGAATTTTCTTTGCCCGCCTATTCTTCTCAGTTATATAAGAGTTGCGTAGGGCAGATAAAACATCACTGCGCAAGAAAAAACTGGCTCGCTTAACTAGCCTCCTGACAGCCTGGGTTATTTTTGCTGCCTCTATTCTTCTCATCATTTAGTCTTGTACTCCCGGGATACGGTTGTTGTAATACCTCCGCGGGGATTAAAAATACCTTGAATTCTGGCCCAGCGCGGCTTGACTGATTTTACAAAATCCTCAAGCATCTTATTAATCAAATGCTCATGGAATATCCCGACATTGCGATAAGCTATCGTATACATCTTAAAAGATTTTAGCTCCACGCAGAATTTAGACGGAGAATACTCAAGACGGATAACTGCAAAATCCGGCAAGCCTGTTTTTGGGCAAATACAGGTAAACTCCGGTATATCCAGGTTAATCGTATAAACTTTATCCGCATACTGATTCTGCCAAACCTCGATTTCAGGAGTCTTTAATGCCCTGACATTCTTTTGCAGGCCTTCGTAGCTGGACTTCTTCATCATCTTACTCCTACTATTTTATGTATCTGCGGTATAACGCAGGCAGTAACCCTTTCCTGACTGCAAATCTTTTTGAATTTAGACAATTTTTCATTCAAAGCCCCATGATTCTCATTACTATTCGGCTGTAAAATTAAAATACTCACCGGATTTACCTCTTTAATCAGCTCAAGCGCCTGCCTTAAATCCTCTTCACTAGTCCCCTGACAAATAATCGCTTTTAAAAACACCTCTTTCCGACGGGCAACTTTTAAGAAATTCTTGTGCTTATCCCAGAGCTCTCCCATACCGGTTGAGCTGGGAAACTTTAAATCCATCGCCACTATATCTATATGCTCAATAAGTTCTTCCAGTTCAGAAGCCAGGGTACCGTTTGTCTCCAGGTAATGCCTATGGCCATGCTTGGCAGTAAGTTGCAATATTTCTTTTAAGAAATCTTTGCATAAAAGCGGCTCCCCGCCGGTAAAAGAAATGGAATGATACTTATCGCGGTAAAGCTTGATCTCGGCAAACAATTCTTGAGGTTCATACTCCATAAATCTATCCGGCTTGGTATCGCAGAAACTGCATTTTAAATTGCAGTCATGAAAACGCACAAAGATCTGCTTCTCGCCCAAATACAGGCCTTCTCCCTGCACACTGTCAAAAACTTCCACAATTTTTGCTTTCATTTCTTAATCAACGGGTCAACCAAGCCCGCCTCTTTAAAACCTTTGGCGCGGTAATAACAACTGTCGCATTTTGCGCAAGGAGTTTTTGCCCCGCGGTAACATGACCAGGTTAATTCAAACGGCACACCAAACTTCTGACCCAAAAGAATAATCTGCGATTTATTCTTACGCAACAACGGCGAAAGAATTTTAAAACCTCCGTAGGTGCCAGCCTTGACCATTTTGCTAAAAGCTGTGAAAAACTCCGGCCGGCAATCCGGATAACCGGAATAATCCTGGGCATGCGCTCCGATAAAAATCGCCTGTGCCTTTATTGTCTCGGCAAACGAAGCGGCAAAACTCAAGAAAATAATATTGCGCGACGGCACATAAGTAGCCGGGATGCCCCCGCTAATTTTTTCAGGAACCTTTATTTTCTGATCTAAAAGAGCAGACCCTTTCCAAGGAAAATCTATCTTTAAAATTTTATAAGCGCACCCGGCTGCCTTAGCTATTTTCACAGCTTGATTGATCTCTTTTTTATGCAGTTGGCCGTAATCAAAGATCAAACAACGGCAAAGATATCCTCTTGCTTTAGCAAGATACAGAACTGTTGCTGAATCAAGGCCTCCGGACAAAAGAACTACCGCCTGCTTAACTCCTCTACTCTTCATATGTAGCGCTGCTCGTACTGTTCTCCCAGACAGTTACGCTCTTAAGCAAAGCGATCCGGGTTTTAAGTTCATTATAAATATATTTTGCGATATTCTCGGAGGTCGGGTTTATCTTTTTAAAAAAAATCAGTTTATTTAAATATTTATGGTCCATCTTTTCAAGCACAACGTTTAATTTATTTTTCAGATATTTAAAATCTAAAACCATTCCGATATGATCCAAATCTTTCGATTTTACAGAAATCTCAACGCGCCAATTATGGCCGTGGAGATCCTCGCACTTGCCTTTGTAGCCTCTCAAATTATGCGCGGAGCTAAATGTGCCTTCTACTTTTAGACTATACATTGTTCACCTTCTTCACGTTCCTTAATTGCCTGCCCAGGAATCTCTGCGCTAAACCGCTAAACCACTCCGGATTATCGCTAACATAAAACTTATGTGTGCCGCCTTTACCGCGGTTAAGCAAGTCTTCGCTGGCTAAAATCTTTTTCACTTCACAAGCTACCTGTTTGGCGGAATCAATTAAAATAACATCTTTGCCCAAGACCTGCTGAATTACCGGCTTAAGTAAAGGATAATGCGTACAACCTAAAATTACCGTATCCACACCTGCGGCTTTAAGCGGTTTTAAATAACTCCTTACCACATTTAAGACAACCTCTCCGGAAAGCCAACCCTCTTCAACAAAAGGGACAAATAAAGGACAAGAAGCTGTAATCACTTTAGCTTTAGGATCAAGTTGCTTAATCTCTATTTCATATGTGCGGCTTTTAATCGTCCCCTTGGTTCCAATTACGCCAATGCGCCTGTTTTGCGAAGCATAAACCGCCTCCCTTACGCCGGGAGTAATCACGCCGATAATCGGGGCGCGGAAATAATTCTTTATTACCGGAAGGGCAAAGCTGGAAGCGGTATTACAGGCAACGCAAATAAGCTTAACATCCTGTTTTAATAGAAATAAAATATTCTCAATGGAAAAACGGATGACTGTTTCACGCGATTTAATCCCGTAAGGGACGCGGGCCGTATCGCCGAAATAAACTATGTTTTCATTGGGCAGCTGGCGGATCAATTCCTTAACTACTGTCAAGCCCCCGACACCGGAATCAAAAACACCGATAGATTTCATCTCGACGATACCTCCACTAAAGCCATATCCTGCGAATATTCCCTGATCCCCTCTAATATACCTTCGGCTAATCTCTGACGGTAGGCGCTGCTCCTTAATAATCTTTCTTCGCTTAGATTAGAGACAAAACCAACTTCAATTAATATCCCCGGGGTCCTTACCCCTTTCAGTACCTGAAAACGCGCGCCTTTTACCCCCAGTATATTGGCATCAATACTGGCATCCATAACCTTGCATAAAGAATGAGCCAACCCTATTGATTCCGCCCGGCTGTTTGTATAAATCATATCCCAGATAATCGCCTGTAAATCCTGGGAGTTGCTGGCAAACACAGCGTTCTTTAAATGCAACGATGCGCTCCTTGCCGTCATAGATGCGCGCTTGGAATCACTTATACTGGGAGCGACATAATAAACTTCAAAACCGCTCAAAGAGCGCGAACGGTTAGCATTAGAATGAAGGCTAATAAACAAATCCGCGCCTGATTTATTTGCGATATTTACCCGCGTGGAAAGGGGAATAAACCTGTCATTTGAACGGGTAAGCACCGTACGCACCCCTTCCGCCCTTAAAAGATCGCTTAATCTCCGGGCTATATCAAGATTTACATCTTTCTCCCTTAAACTATTTTTGCCTATGGCCCCGGGATCGTTGCCTCCATGCCCTGCGTCAATGACCACCTTATTTAAATTTATTTTCCCCCGGCTCTGGCGGCGATGCGTTGAAATAACCTGCGGGAACAGTATATCAAATATCTGTTCCTTAAATTGCTTAGGAACGACAAGCGTGCCCTGATAGATATCTATGGGCGATTTTAGATGCATAATGCTATCGTTAACTAAAACCAGGGCATCCCCGGCGCGCAAATTTACATATTTAGAATCCTTGCTTAAATAAGCAGTGCGTATAAGCGTATCATATTTTATATCTACTCCGCGCAAATCGCATAAACTAACCAGCGGATAATAAGTCACGCCATTTATAGAATAAGCCGGAATAGTGGCCTGGGGCGCAACAGTAGCGCAACCGGAAAGCAATAAAACTAACAAAATAAAATATGAAATATATATTTTTCTAGTAAACATAAGTTATATGGTGGAGGTGGGCGGAATTGAACCGCCGTCCTTAAGTAATCGAATAGAAGCCGCTACATGCTTAGCCCCGCATTTTCAACTTGCCCTTGCAACTCCCGCGGGGCAGGATTTGCAAAGCGCAGCCTTTTTAATTTCGCCCCGGCTTCAAAGGCTAACCGCCGGGACTATCCTACTTAGGCCCTAATCCATCCCGTAGGCAGGACGGTTAGAGGCTTCGGAATTAATTAATCCCGAAGGCTGGTACGAACATAGGTCTAGCCGCAAATGACGGCGTGACAAATGTTCCTAAACGTGACACTTGCGTGTTTGCGTTTAAATTGTGTAAGGAGTTGTTAACGCGGCTAACCTTACCTCCGCGGCATGCTGCTTTTATCCGACATATCTTAAGTCGAACCCTTTCACCCCCTGTTATCTTCTATTCTTCACTGCCCGGCGCATCTCAAGATCTGTTTCTCTGCGCTTAATACTCTCCCGTTTATCGTAAAGTTTTTTACCCTTACAAAGCCCAAGCTCCAGCTTTACAAAACCCCGGTCATTAAAATAAACCTTAAGCGGTATTAAAGTCAGGCCTTTCTGGGCAAGCTTACCGGCAATCCTTTCAATCTGCTTCTTGTGTAGAAGAAGCCTGCGTATCCTGTCCGTGTCGACATTCAGATAGCTGGCTTCTGTATAATGGCTGATGTGCGCGTTATATAAAAAAGCCTCTAGTTTATCAATACGGGCAAAACTATCGTTTAAATTAATCTTGCCCGCGCGTAAAGATTTTACTTCAGAGCCCTTTAGTTCAATACCGCACTCTAAAGTCTCAAGAACTTCATAATCCCTGTAAGCCTTGCGGTTAGTAAGGATAGATTTACTCATTTTAGCACAGCCATAGATAAATACAAACTCAAAAATAAGGGGATAGTCAAGAGGCTGACAATATGGCTGAAGAACACCCCCTGGCTAATCAAGGCATCCTCTTTTTTGTAATGCCGGATAATTACCGACAAGGAAGTTGCCGAAGGCATAGCCAACTGCATAATAATCAAGAAACCCAACAGATGAGGAAGCCCGAGTCTTAGCACTACGGCTATTCCAAGCGCCGGAAGAATAATTAACTTGCCCAGAAGAAGAAAAAAAACTGCTCTTTTATCAATATTCTTTAACTGCACCATGGCAATATTGCCACCGACTACAAACATAGCCAATGGCAGAGTACAATTACCGATCATTTCAATTGGCTTAAACACACTAGCCGGGATAAATTTATTCAGGCCTAACGATATAAGCGCAAGGGTTGCTAAATTCGCGATCACCGGAGGGCTAAAAATACTGCGCATCCTGAATTTTGCCTGTTTTTCATAAGTAAGCATATAGATACCGCAGGACCAGGCCACCAGATCAAAACCCAAAAGAAATAATATTATAAAAATAAACATATTGGCGGCATCCTGGCCAGAGAATATCGCCGCAACAATTGCTAAAGGAAGATACCCGGAGTTCTGAAAACCGACCAAACTTAAAAACTGCAGTTTATGCGTCTTTAATTTCAAAAGTTTAAGCAATAACCAACCCACTATCAAACCGGCAATAGTAATTACCAAACTGACGAGCGGAAAAATCCACCAGTCAGGATAAAGGTTAAAACTAAAATTCTCAAGTAGCTGGGTAAAGATTAAGGCCGGAAAAATGACCTGTATAACCAGCCGGCTTAAAGCATCCAGGCCTGCGTGGGAAAGTATATTTTTCTTTACAAAAATATACCCTAATGCGCCCAAAAAAAATATCTGGGCCATTGCTATACCAGTAATCCTAAAATAAGTTAAAAACATTATTTCTCCCTGTATGACAATAGCTTAGGTTCTAAGAAAGGAGTATTATAACAGCAAAAAAACCTTGCCGCAATCCCTTTATATCAAGGCAAAGCACTAAACTAATTGACAGGATAAAGAGGCTAATATATACTTAATTGCATTGCGGGGGTGGCGGAATGGCATACGCGCACGTCTCAGAAGCGTGTGGGGTAACCCTTGAGGGTTCAACTCCCTCTCCCCGCACTAAATTGTACGGAGAAGGACTCCCACTTCAGGATTGTCCTGATTTCAATTCAATGGCTTTTTCTATTGCCTTGATCAGCTTTAGATCATCAACAGGCTTAACCAAGTAATCGCTAATCCCAAGCTTATAAGCCTTAATCTTGTCCATAGGATTATCCAGGCCTGAAACTACTATTACCGGGATAGTCAGGCCGATAGGGTCATGATTCAGCATATCACCAATATCCAGTCCGCCAATACCGGGCATAAGCAGATCCAATAAGATAACATCCGGCCTGATCTCATGTATGCGGCTGATTATATCTTTTGCTTCCGGGGAAACCGTAACTTCATAATCTCCGGAGTTCTCAATTCGCATCTTAAGCATTGAGGCAAAACTCTCTTCGTCGTCAATAATCATTATTTTCTTCTTCAGGAGCATCACCCCCCTGGATTAAGTATACCACTATTTTTCCTGTATTCAAAAAACCATTTGCGGAAACACTCCTGATACGCGTAAAAAGAAGGTTTACGGGAAAAACCCCAGCGTACCAGGCCGAAATAGTCTACTCCGTTATTCCAGTGGTTTTTTGTATCCCTGAAAAAAGCCCAAAATACTTTTTCAACATGAGCATCTTTCAATAATTCTGTATACACATCCTTAAGCCATTTGGCTTGTTTGCTCTCACTAGGATTCTTGCCCAACCACCAGTTACCGACACTTAACCATCTCTTTACTCCGGGGCAGCCGATCTCGGTAATCCATATCTTTTTATCCCCGTCGCCATTACGCTGCATTATCTTATAGACTAATTTCGGATAACTTACCACTGCCTTAATTGCCCCGGGATGCAGGGGGTTTTGGAAGAAATGGATGTTTAGTATATCGAAATAATCTTTTGCCCCATTATCATATAAATGATTAACGCTGGAGGCGCCATTGGCAACTCCGCCGTTTAAAATTTTACATTCAGGGTCAATCTGTTTAGCAGCAACATAAACTTCCTTCAATAAAGCACAATAAGATTTTAGGCCATCCTGCTCTTTCCAGTAAGTAGGAGAATCCGGCTCATTCCAAAGCTCCCAGTATTTAACCTGATCCTTATAGCGCTGGATAACCCGGCTGGCGTACTTAATAAAAAACTTATTTTCTTTTGGCGGGCAGTTCCATTTTCCGCACGCGGACGCCCAATCAGTACTATAATGCAAAATTCCTAGAATATGCATCCCCTTATCCTTAAGCAACTGGACAATGCCATCATATTTGGCAAAATCAAACTTGCCTTCCTGAGGCTCTATATCACTCCATAAAAAATCAACTCTTACCCAGCCTACTCCTGCCTCCTGCATCAAAGAGGCGGTTTTTTCCAGATCCCGCTTAGATGAATATTTATAATTATTCCAGGAGTGATTCCAATGTAAAAATTCCAAGACCCCGAAAGGATTATTAAGATTTTCTTTGCTTAAAATAACCGTATCATTTTTCATATTTGACTTTAGTAAAGACTCTCCGGCGTAAATACCAGAGAAGATCAACAGAACTAAAACTATAAACCAAATTATCTTATTCGTGAGGCTTTTGTTCAATATTGATGTAATCACCGAAATCTATTCCCTCCCCCATCTCCTGCTTAACCACCCTAATCCTGTCAGGAACATAGGGGTGAGTTTTATAATAAGACTTCTCCTGAATCGGCATCCTGCGGTTTATATCTTGCAGCTTGGTTAAAAAAGTAATCATGCCATGTGGATCATAACCTGCAAGCTTAGCATAACGCGCCCCCAATTGATCGGCGAGCAATTCATCCTCGCGGCTATAGCCAAGAAGAAACTGGGTAAAAGCAACATCTGCGGCAGTCCCCACTTCTCCTGTACCCGGAGCTACCGCTACTAATAACCTTAAAACAGTATAGCTTTGCATTGCCTGCAGCTTCTTAATGCTATGCCGGGCTACGATATGCCCTACTTCATGCGCCAAAACACAGGCAAGTTCATCATTATTTGAAACCTTCTCCAATAGCCCGCTGTTTACATAAATATAACCGCCGGGAAGAGAAACGGCATTCACCTGGTCATCCTCCAAAACCCGAAAATGATAATCAATTTCTTTCCGGTCGCTTACCGCGGCTATTTTTTTACCTATATCCTCAACGCGTTTTTGCTGCAGTGGGTCAGCTGAAAATTTATATTGTTTTTCCACTTGCCGGTCAATTGACCGGCCCATCTGTACTTCTTTATCCGTGCTGTAATAATATTTTTCTTCTTGCTTGGTAGCCAGGTTGTATTCAGTTGAGCAGCCGCTTATAACAAAAAATGCCCCGGCCATCAAAAACAACCCCAGTTTTCGAAAAATCCGGTAAAGTTTTCTTAAAGGCAGCCCTACGACATTATAAAAACACCCATCTATCCTCTTAATAAAAAAAGCCCCTTTGCCCTGGATATCAAAACTTCCCGCCTTGTCCATTGGAGAAACCTGTTTAAAATAATTAGCAATCTCAGCATCGCTTAACTTATCCATATAAACTTTAGTTTCTTCATGGTCAAGTAAAAGCCTTTCTCCTTCTCTGCTTTTTTTTATAACTGCCAAGCCGGTATATAGACGCTGCTGACGGCTTGATAATTTTTTAAGCATGCTAAGGGCATCCTGCATATTCCTCGGCTTGCCGAATATTTTACCACCCTGCACGCAAATAGTATCCGCAGCAATAATAACTCCGCTCTTTACTCTTGAGGCAACATCTTTAGCCTTCCTCAGTGCATTCAACTTTACCAACTCGATATAAGAAATTCTCCTGGTTTTCCTTTCCTCTTTAACTTTGCCCGGGAGGACTTTAAACTTCAGACCCATATCTTTTAATAACTTCCGGCGGGCCTTAGAGTGGGACGCTAAATATATTTGTATCTGTTTCATATATATGCCTCGATTTTAATTAATGGGTGACACGGCGACGAGTCCCCTGCTGACCGCAGCGAATAGCGAGGACAACAGGGTGGCGCCGTGGCAGGACCCGTTAACTTATCGTAGCGCTTTCGCCTGCCAAATAACCCGTCGAGAATGCCGCCTGAAGGTTAAAACCTCCGGTATCCGCATCCACATCAATCATCTCTCCGCAAAAATACAAACCCTTAATCAGGCGTGACTCCATGGTGCGTGGATTTATTTCTTTTAAACTTACCCCACCGCGGGTAACCATACCCTCTTCAATAGGCCTGGCCCCGGAGATATCCATGCGAAACCCTTTAAGCAGAGAAATTATTCTTTCTCTTTCTCCTTGCGTAATCTGGCTGCATTTTTTAAGCAAGTCAATCGCAGATGCCTCTATAAAAACCTTGATTAATCTTAACGGCAGTAATTCCTTAAGCGCGTTCTTAATGCTTTTCTTGGCATTTGCCTTGAACTCTCTAAGCAGACGGCCGTCTAACTGCTCAATAGATAAAGCCGGCTTTAAATCTATTTCAACAAAAACATTTTTATTTTGTGAAAGCATATCCACCACTCTACCGCTTAAAGTAATCACCAGCGGCCCGGATATCCCGTAGGCAGTAAAAACCAACTCGCCTATTTCAGAGACAATCTGCACCTTGCCGTCGGAGAACTTAAGCCTGATATTACGCAAGGTCAGGCCTTCTAGTTTTCTAGGATACCCCTGCTTTACATCAAGCGGAATTAATCCTGGCCGCAAAGGTACAATTTCATGCCCAAGCCTGCGGACAATATTTATCCCCGAAGCGTCAGAGCCGGTAAAGCTATAGCTGGCTCCTCCCGAAGCAAAGATTATCCGATCACAAGCAATATTCACACCATTCTCTAAGCGCACAGCTTTAACTTTGCCAGCAGATAAGAGTAAATTAACTACCTTGGCTTTATAAATAACCTGTACCCCTGATTTTACAAGCTCTTTCTTCAGGATATCAAGAATACTCGCAGAACGATCGCTCTGAGGGAAAACACGCATCTGACGCTCTATTTTCATTTTTAAACCGCGCTGCTCAAAAAAATCAATAAGCTCACGATTAAAAAATTTCTTAAAGGCATCCCTTAGAAAATCTCCGTTTTTAGAGAATCGCTTCAGAAAATATTCGAGGTCTTCTGTATTTGTAAGGTTGCAGCGGCCCTTGCCGCTTAAAAGGAGTTTGTTACCGAGAGAGTCTTTCTTTTCAAGAAGAGTTACATCCTGGCCAAGGCCTGCAGCCCGGATCGCTGCCATCATACCCGATGGCCCACCGCCGATTACTACAATCTTTATCTTTTGCACAAAGTTTACCTAGAGACCGAAGTCCGCTAACTTAAAGATTGACTCCAATTTCAAGCCCGCTTTAGCCAAGTTATCAACCGCGCCTTCGCTGCGGTCAACAATCACAATCGCCTTCTCAGCTATTACCCCGATCTTATCTAATGCCAGCTTAGCTTCCATGATCGCCTTGCCGCTGGTCGCCACATCATCCACAAGAATTACCCGCGCACCTTTTTTAAGCGCCGGGCCTTCTACCTGCTTTTGTGTCCCATGCTCTTTAGCCTGTTTACGCACGATAAAGGTCTTAATTGGGCACTTGTTAATATAACTTAAGGCTGCCAGGGCGCCGACGATAGGATCAGCCCCCAGGGTTGGCCCGCCAATGGCATCCAAGACCTCATGCTTAATCATATCCAATATTATACCGGCAACCAGATACGCGCCTTCCGGAGTTAAGGTAATTACACGGCCATCAAGATAATAATTGCTTTCTTTGCCTGAAGAAAGCACAAATTTACCTCTTTTTAAGGCCTCCTTATTCAATAAATCCAGCAATCTTGCTTTGAGTTGCGCTCGAGTTTGGCTTTCCATGATTAATTATTTTACTATCGATAGGCCCGACTGTCAATTACTTTGACAAACCAGATTTTCATTGTTATTATATCTTTATGTTGCGCGGCTTCTTTAAGGGCATAAAGGATTTAATTTATCCAAATTGCTGCCTGGCCTGCAAAAACAGGATAGACCCGGCTAAAGCTCATGATTTAGTCTGCAGCCAGTGTTGGGAGAAGATCGAAAAGAACCTTCCCCCTTTCTGCGCCTCATGCGGCAGACGCCTGGATAAATTAAGCGTGGCCAAAAACATATGCTCAAGTTGTTTAAAGTTTAGGTTTCATTTTGACCGGGCCTTTAGCCCCTGCACATATACAGGGACAATAAAAAAACTAATTCACGAGTTTAAATATTCCGGCAAAGACTATTTAGGGGAACCTTTTGGCAGGCTGATGAATAAATTCATTAAAGATTACCGCCTGCCTATTGAATATCTTGATTTTATCATCCCTGTACCACTGCATAAAATCCGGCTGAGAGAAAGAGAATTCAACCAGGCCCAGGTCTTGAGCGAACAGGTAGCTAAAGAGTTTAATAAAAAGGTTCTCCCTGATGTTTTAGTACGCAGCAGGCCGACCAGGACCCAAACCGAATTAACCTTTGAAGAACGGCGTAAAAATGTTGAAAGGAGTTTTACGGTTAATAATCCTGAATTAATTAAAGATACAAACCTATTGCTCATTGACGACGTGCTGACTACGGGAGCCACCTCAAGCGAGGCGGCCAAAGCTTTGAAAGACTCCGGGGCAAGAATAATTCTCGTGATGACCCTGGCCAACTAATAATGAAAATCCTGCGTAATTATATCTTAAAAGAATTTTTCTCCCCCCTATTACTATCGCTGGGGGTACTCACCTTTGTTATGGTCTTAATCGGTAATTTAAAACGTATTGCCGATCTGGTAATTAACAAAGGAGTGGATTTATTCAGCGTAATACAGATTTTTATCTACCTTACTCCCTATATAGTTACCTACACCTTACCCATATCAGTGCTTATAGCAGTATTACTTGCTTTAGGCAGGCTCTCCAGTGACAACGAAATAATTGCTATACGTTCAAGCGGTGTAAGCCTGTTTAAATTAATCCTGCCCTTACTAGTCATCAGCCTAATCTTAAGCTTGGGGCTTGTAGTCTTCAATGACCAGGCAGCTTCTTACGCGCATTTTGCTTACCGCAAGACTTTAAAAGAAATGGGGATAAAAAATCCCACCGCGGCATTTGAAGAAGGGGTATTTATCGACTCATTCCAGAGGTATATCCTTTTTATCTATCATGTCGACCAAAAGAAAAACCGCATGAATAACATCCGCATCTATGAACCTCAGGGAGATGACAAACCCACGCGTACGATTGTAGCTAAGGCAGGTGAATTTATCAGTATCCCGGAAAAAAATATCGTAAAATTAAAACTCATTGACGGCACAAGCGACGAACCTGACCCGGAAAATCCCACTAACTTCTATAAACTTAATTTTCGCACTTACTTCATGAACCTGGATATGGGCCAGATGCAGGACAAGGTTGTGGATAAAAAATATAAAGAAATGACTATTCGGGAATTAAAGAAAGAAGCTGAAAAATTAAAAAAAGAAGGAATCAGCCCGGCTCCGCTGATTACAAAAATCCATGAAAAGTTAGCCCTGGCCTTTTCTTGTTTTGTATTTATGCTTTTGGGCTCTTCATTAGGAATTATTACGCGTAGACGCGAAAAATCAATTAACATCGGTATAGCCGTATTAATTATTATCTGTTACTACCCCCTGCTTATCGGCTCTGAGGCGCTGGCGATTGAAGGGCATCTTCCTGCCGCACTTGCCCTCTGGATACCTAATATCATATTCGCCAGTATAGGGGTTTATTTAACTCATAAACTATGCGCATCCTAGACCGCTATATCCTAAAATCAGTTATTTATATATTCTTTTCCTGTATTTTCAGTTTTCTTTTTCTATACATCACCATTGATCTGCTTTCTAATTTAGACGAAATATTAAAACACCGCGCCACCCTGGGACTTTTAACGCGTTATTATCTTTCATACCTGCCGGTGATGTTCGTGCAGGTATCCCCTTTTGCCTGCCTCTTGAGTACAGTATATACATTTAGCAAGCTTAATCACAATAATGAAATAATTGCCATGCGTTCCAGCGGCTTGAGCATATTTGAAATTGCCAGAAATGTCCTGATCTTTGGCTTACTGATCAGCTTGTTGGTGTTCTGGGTAAATGACAGGCTCGTTCCTGCCGCCCTGGCTGAAAACCAGAAAATAAAAATACAAATGGAAGAAGGTTCCAAAAGCAATAAAATCAAAAGGCTCGATGTAATCTTAAACCTTTCCATGTACGGTTCAAGAAACAGGTTGTTTTTTATCAGTAAATTCTTTCCTCATACCAAAACCATGGAAGGAATTACAATTTTAGAGCATGATGAAAACCAGAATCTTACCAAAAAGATTGTCGCAGACAAGGGGACTTACGTGGACGGGTTATGGAGATTCTCCCAATGCATTACATATGATTTTGACCGTAACGGCCAGGTGATCGATGAACCGTCTTATTTTGAGGAAGAGATTATGGCAATACCTGAAACTCCTCGGGATTTTGCCAACCTCAGGCAGAAACCTGAGCTGATGGATATCCGTCAGTTGCAGGATTATATCTGGAGAGTTTCTAAAAGCGGGGCGACTACCGTAATCCGTAATTTAAAAGTGGATCTCTACCAGCGTTTTGCTGCTCCATTTACCAGCTTGATAATTATACTTTTAGGGATTCCTTTTTCTCTGATGGCGGGCAGGCGCGCTACAGGCATGGCCTCTGTCGGAATCTCGATTATCGTGGGGTTTCTTTATTATATCCTTGATGCCGTATTCCTGGCTATAGGAAAATCCGGACTACTTATGCCTTCCCTGGCCGCATCAATGAGCCATTTAATTGTTTTGTCCAGCAGCCTTTATCTTATCGCAAAACTACCTTAATGATTTTTTAAGAGATATAAATACGCGGGATGCGGCTGCCTAAACCACAGACGATCTCATAGGGAATAGTGCTGGCTAAATCTGCCAATTGTTCAGTGGTAATTCTTTCTTTGCCCTGTTTTCCTATTAGGACTACTTCATCGCCAAGCTTTAGTTTAAATTTACCTACATCGACCATGATCTGATCCATGCAAATCCTGCCGCTGATATGGAACTTCCTGCCGCTGATTAAAAGCGGGCCGAGATTAGAAAGATTACGCGGATAGCCGTCTCCATAACCGACAGGCAGGGTAACAATATAAGCCGGACGCTTAGTTACGTAGGCGTGGCCATAGCTTATCCCGTAACCGGCGGGGACCTGCTTAATAAAAACTACACGTGTCTTAAGACTTAATACGGGTTTTAGATTTATCCTCAAGTCCGGTTTAACCGGATGCAAGCCATAAATAACCAGCCCCGGCCTAACCATGGTAAAATGGCTGTCCTGATGGTTAATCAAACCAGCGCTATTAGCGGCATGCACTAACGGAATAGTTATCCCGTTTTTCTTTAAATCATCAGCCAGTTTATAAAATAATCCGATCTGGAAAGCGGTAAATTTACGTTCGGAGTCAGCAAAGGGGAAATGCGTAAAAATACCTTCAATAATGATAGATTTAAGCTTATGGATTTTCTTCACTAACTCAAGGGCATCCTGATGCGCGACTCCGATCCTGCCCATTCCGGTATCTACTTTAATATGTATACGTATCGGCTTCTTTAACGCGCTGGCTTTTCTGTTTAAGGAACTGGCTAATGCGTAATCGCAAATAGTAGGAGTAAGCTTAAAAGTAAAAAGCGAATGAATATCCCGCTTAAAAATTAATCCCAGTACAAGGATAGGCGTTTTTATATGCGCTTTTCTTAATTTTATCCCTTCGTCAATAGAAGCGACCCCCAGATAATCCACGCCGCAAACAGCTAATCTGTGAGATACAGGAATTAACCCATGGCCATAAGCATCGGCTTTCACAGTAACTAAAACTTTTACCTGTGTCCGCAGGCGCGACTTCACTTGCTTAAAATTATGTTCTAAGTTATTAAGATTAACCTCTGCCCAGGTGGGCCGGTAACCTATTTTGTTTTTATCTGGCATTCTTGAGGGTATAAATAAATTGGCTTGATGGTTTGCGCCGAGCTAAATTGTCTGGATTTTATTTTGGCTAAAGCAAGTTTAATAAGATTATACGCCTTAGGGAACCAGTAATCCTTATCTAATATACTTGCGCCTTTTATCCGCACAGGTATCTTATCGCCATATAAGACTGCAGCATCTCCTATAACTATCGGGTTACTAGCAAACTTCTTAACAAATTCATCCAAGTTTAAAAGCAGGTACTCGCTTTTACGCTTCAATAGGCCCCGTTCTCTTTTATAAGAGCTGCAGTAAATAAGCCCCCTCCTGGCATCTATCGCAGGGACAATCAAATTATTATTAACCAGGACATTTTCTGCCAGGATGTCCAGTGTAGATACTCCGACCACTGGTTTATTTCTAACAACACTTAATCCTTTTATCGTAGCCAGGCCTATGCGCATACCGGTAAAAGATCCCGGCCCTAAACCACAGGCAAAATAATCAATATCCGCTATTTTCAATCCCGCCGCAGCAATAACCCTCTGTATAGTCGGAACCAATAAAACAGAAAGACTTCTGCCTGTCTCAAGGTTGTATTCATAGAACTTGCCGTCTACATACAACCCAAGGCACAAAAACTTAGTAGTAGTATCAATTCCTAATATTTTCATAAATTATCTTTACTAGCTGTTTATACCTGGGTCCCCTGCCAATAAATTCAAGCATCCTCTGATTTCTGGACTTATTAGATAGCTTAATCTTTAAGAATTCCTTTGGCAAGAGGAATTTTAACCGCTCCGGCCATTCAATAACCGTTATGGAATCAGAGTAAAAATACTCTTCATACCCTAAAGCCAGAATTTCCTTATGGTTCCTGACCCGGTAAAAATCAAAGTGGTTTAAGAAATGTTTCCCTTTATATACGCGCAAAAAAACAAATGTAGGACTGACTACATTATCTTTATCAATACCCAGCCCCTGAGCTATCCCCTTAGCCAGAACAGTCTTGCCTGCGCCAAGTGAGCCGGATAAAAGGATGATTTCTCCTCCGCAAAGTTTTTGCGCAAGCAACTTACCTATTTTTAGTGTTTGTTTGACCGATGTAGATAGTTTTTTCATTAAAAATGTCTATATCCGGATTGAAGCTTAAGATTGGAATAATTATTCTTTTGGTTAATCGACCTTAAGCCGAATGATGCTGGCATGATCTCCCCGATTACCTTAAAACGGTATTTTGAACATCTGATAATCTTGCTGGCCTGGTCTCTTGAAGCAGTAAAAAGCAGCTCAAATTCCTCACCTGAACAAAGCGCCTCTTCTATCCCCCTGGCTTCCTTGCTTAAAGGAATAAGGCTTTCATATAAAACAGCCCCCGCAGAGCTTTGTTCTAATATATGCCCCAGATCCTGTATCAGGCCGTCGGAAACATCGATCATAGAATTGATCTTAAAATTATCCACTAAAAAACGCGCTTCTTTTAATCGAGGGGTAAATTTTAAATGTTTACCTTTAATTGACCCGCCAAAGCTGCCTGTTACCATGATAATATCACCGGATTTTGCTCCCCGGCGCAGGCAAAGTTTATGTTTCTGTACTTCTCCCAGCATACTCACATCAATAATTAATTTAGTAGAAGCGCTAATATCACCTCCAACGATATTTATTTTATATTTTTTCGCCAAACCGAATATCCCTTTAGCTAAAAGATCCACTTGATGAACTCGCATATTTTTTGGCAGGCCCAACGATACTAGCGCATGCCTAGGAAGGCCTCCGCAGGCGGCAATATCACTTATAGATATGGCCAGGGCCTTTCTGCCCACCGCTTCCAGATCATCAACCTTCCTGAAATCTACCCCCTCGATAATCATATCACAGGTAAATAATTGATAACTGTAGCTATTCAGGCGCAAAACCGCGCAGTCATCTCCGCTGCCCCTAAAAACTGAAAAGTCAGTCTTGATTTGTTTCTGAAACCTTTTGATTAAACCAAATTCACCGATCTCTCTTAAATGCATTTATTCCCCCTAAGAACTCTCCTGATATTCTTAATGTAAGGCGGACGGATAACACCCTTATCCGTAATTATTGCGCTGATTAACTCATGAGGAGTAACATCAAAAGCAGGGTTGATTACCTTAGCTCCGGCAGGCGCGATACTTTTCTTAAGTAAAATACTGGTAACTTCACCCGGATTACGCATTTCAATCTTAATGCCTTGGCCGTTTTTTATCTTAAAATCAAATGTGCTCTTTGGGGCTGCGATATAAAAAGGTATTTTATGATATTTACATAAAATTGCCAAATTTAATGTCCCGATCTTATTCGCTGAATCGCCATTAGCGGCAATACGGTCTGCTCCGGTAATTACTAAATCCACTTTTCTTTCAGCCATAAGCGAAGCCGCTGTATTATCTGCGATCATCGTAACATCCACACCTTGTTTATAAAGCTCCCAAGAAGATAACCTGCTACCCTGCAGCAAAGGCCGGGTTTCACAAGAAAATACTTTAACTTTCTTACCCTGATCACAGGCAGAATAAATAACTCCCAAGGCAGTGCCGTAATCAATCGTCGCCAATATTCCGGCATTGCAGATTGTCAAAACCTTGCTGTCGCGCTTAAGCAACTTGGCTCCGTAAGAACCAATCTTGCGGCAAGATAAACTATCCTCCTGCATGATCTTCTCTGCCTCTTCGAGAATAGCCTTTTTGATTTTAAAAACAGGTTTTCTATTATTCTTTAAAGCCGCAGTAGTAACCCTTTCAATCCCCCAAAAAAGATTCCTTGCTGTCGGACGGGAGCTGGCGATATATTTTTCCGCCGCGTTTAACTTACGGCTGAATCCCAGCCAATCAGAACCTGAATAATCCTTTACTCCTAAATACACCCCCAAAGCAGCGGCAGCACCCAAAGCCGGAGCTCCGCGTACCTGCATTATCTTAATTGCCCTGCTCAAAACCCCTATCTTATCAATGTTCAGATAAACTAATTTCTGCGGTAATTTAGTCTGATCAATTATCCTAATCTTATCATTCTTCCAGTCTATTGTACGGATATTCATATTTTGAGTGAATTAATGGGTGACTGCCAAGACGAAGCCCTTGCCCGCGCGCAGTAAAAATGAGCACGGGCGAGGTGGATTGGCAGGCAGGACCCATTAATAATCATAGATTATAGCCCAATTAATTTAGCCAATAAACTCTTTCTTACTCCTATTGCCGCAGCCGGACAACCCTCTTGGCAACAGAAACAGGCGATGCATTCTTTATAATTAAAAACTATACCCTTCTTACTAAGTGTGATACATTTTTTCGGACAAATATCCACACAATGCCCACAACGCGTGCATTTCAGACGCAGGCAATAAGGATAATACTTAATTAACGACTTAAGGATTATTTTAAAGACATCCGGCAGATTCTCTATTTTTGAGACCTGCGGTATAATGAACGGACGGATATTCAACTTATCAATATCCTCTCCCTCTATTTTAATCCTGCTAAGCTTTCCTTCTCCTAAACCGCGCAGCGCCGCTTCCTTGGTAGATAAAACCTCCTGATGCTTAATCCCCATTATCTTAGCCATAACCGTATCTAATGCCACACAATCAGAACCGCCTAACAAAAGATTAAGTTGACGGGTCTTCCCGCTAGTCCCCGGACCGTCACCTTCCATAGCCAATATCCCGTCAATAATCGTTAATGCGGGCTTTGCCTCCTGATAGATATCCACAAGTATCTTTGAAAATTCAGACGGCTTAAAATAATTTTTATGCAACTCGGTTTTATAGGTGCCTGAAACCAAACCAAAAAGATTTTTAATCGCCCCCGTAATTAAAGTAAGCTCGTGAGTCTTAAATTTAGGCAGATTGACCAAATAATCGCATTCATCCAGCCAGGTAGTAAGCGGGAACTTATCGCGCATTCTACGCTTATCAAATTTAACCAGCTTAGCCCCTTCATCAAACGCAATCTTTTTTATACCAGTAATCTCATAAACCTCATCCAGATTATCTATATACCTATCCCAGACGCTCGGGCCGTCTCCGATAATAACCCGACAATTAATCTCCTTTAGGATACGGACTACCGACTTCACTACCTGGGGATGCGTAGTAATGGCGTATTCGGGACCCTTGGACATCAAAAGGTTCGGTTTTACCAATACGCGGGAACCCGGCTTAACAAAACAAGTTATCCCTCCCAGGAGATTAACTGTATTTCTGACTGCCTGCTCTACAACATGCGGCTCATAACTATTACACTTAACTACGGAAATCTTCGCGTTCATCTTAAATTAAAAAACTCTTTGGCGTTTTTGGTTGTTTTATCCGCGATCTCCTCAACACTGGCTCCTTTTATCAAGCTAACTGCTTCAGCCAACAATTTTATCTGCATCGGCTCATTACGTTTTCCGCGAAATCCATCGGGAGATAAATAAGGCGCGTCAGTTTCAAGCATTAATTTATCAAGCGGGGTAAGCTTAATCATATCCCTTAAGCCCTGAGCCTTTTTATAGGTAATATTGCAGGTAAAAGAAATAAAAAAACCTGAACCTAAACATTCCTTTAAGAAGCTTTCGTCACCGGAAAAACAGTGTATTACCGCCCGGATAGGCATAGCGTCTTTTAAAACCTGTATAACCTGTTCGTCTGCCTGACGGCTATGTATTACCAGGGGCAGATTTAAATCTTTAGCTAACTTGATCTGCCTGCTAAAGGCATGTAATTGATGTTCTTCGGAGGATAAATTACGGTAATAATCAAGGCCAGTTTCTCCGATAGCCACAACTTTATTCCTTAAAGCCAATTCCCTTAACTTATCTTCTGCTTCCTGATTAAAGTTATCCGCCTCATGCGGATGCACTCCAACACCGGCATAAACTTGCGCATATTTTGCGGCCAAATCACAAGCGGCGCTTGAAGAATCTAAAGTTGCTCCGATATTTACAAAGTAGCTAATCCCTGCCTCACCGGCGCGCTGGATAACCGCATCACGATCCGGATCAAACTGTGGAAAGTCAAGATGGCAGTGGGTATCAACTAACATAGGATACGGAATTACTTCTTATTGGTTTCAATACGAGGGAATAAAGGATTACCTTTTTTTATTTTTTCCTCACCAAACTGTTCCTGAATCGATAGGGCAGTCTGAGGAATAAAGATCTCCAACTGTCTGGATACTGCCCTGATAACATCAATTAATAAACGAATAAACTCTTTTAACTCTTCAAGCTTATTTTCTTTAGCCAAATTCCAGGGCTTAGTTTCCTCAACATGCTTATTAGCCATAGCGATCAACTCCCATATCGCTTCCAGGGCCAGGCTAAAATTACGCTCATCCAGGGCAGAATGCACCCTTGGCTCCAGCTGCTGGATTTTCGCTAATATATCAATGACATTCTGGTTATTTTTAAGTTTATTGAAATCAACATTAGGGATATTGCCATCAAAATACTTCTCAACCATAGTCAAGGTACGATAAACCAGATTCCCTAAGTCATTTGCCAAATCGCTATTGTAACGCTTGATTATCCCTTCCTCCGAGAAATTACCGTCTAAACCAAACGGCACATCCCGGAGAAGAAAATACCTATATGCATCCAATCCGTATTTTTCTACCATTTCAAGCGGGTTAACTACGTTACCGCGTGATTTTGACATTTTATCTTCATTAATCATCCACCAGCCATGCGCAAACACTGCCTTGGGAAGTTCAATATTTAAGGCATACAGCATAATCGGCCAATAAACTGTATGTTGCCTTAGGATATCCTTGGCCATTAAATGCAACTCTGCCGGCCACCATCGGGACTGATAATTATCCTGACTGTCAAATTCACCAACCGCACTGATATAATTAATTAAAGCATCAAACCAGACATACGTCACATGCTTCGGAGCAAAAGGCAAAGGGATCCCCCAACTAAGCCTCTCCTTGGGCCGTGAAATACACAAATCATTTAATTTATTTAATTCCAGGAACCTTAAGGTCTCTTCATAACGGCTAGCGGGTTTAATAAAATCAGGGTTTTCCTTAAGGAATCCCAGGAGCCAATCCTGGTATTTTGATAATTTAAAAAAATAATTACTCTCCATAATACGCTCAACCGGCCTCTTGCAATCCGGGCATAGGCCGCCTATTGCCTGCGACTCAAGCCAGAATGTTTCGCAAGGGGTACAATACAATCCCTCATACTTACCTTCATAGATATCCCCTTTTTTAAAAAGGATCTCAAGGACTTTCTGCACTACTTTAACATGGCGCTCTTCGGTGGTACGAATGAAGTCATCGTAAGAAACCCCCAAAGATTTCCAAAGGTTCCTGAATTGAAGGCTTGTTTTATCTACAAAATCCTGTGCAGAGAGTTTAGCGGCGTCTGCAGCCTTCTGGATCTTTTGGCCGTGCTCATCAGTGCCGGTAAGAAAACGCACATTCTCTTTTCCTAAAACGCGGCGTTTAAATCTGCTTAAAACATCCGCTGCAATAGTAGTATAAGAATGCCCGATATGCGGAGAGGCATTCACATAATAAATGGGAGTAGTAATATAAAACTTATTTGCCATGCTCTTTTTCCTTATAGCTTACCTCTAGAAATCCTCCTTCTTCAAGCTGGACGGTAACCGCACGCTTAAAAACATTAACATTAATAACCTTCCCCTTGCCCTGAACTGTATTTAAATGCTCGCCTTCCCGAGGCAGCCCTTTTGAAAGCAACTTATAAGTTTCATATTCATAAGAAAGGCAGCACATAAGCCTGCCGCATAAACCGGATATTTTTGGAGGGTTAAGCGAAAGCCCTTCTTCTTTGGCCATCTTTATAGTCACCGGTTCAAAATCTTTCAGGAACCTTTTACAGCAAAGCTCGCGGCCGCATGATCCGTAACCGCCAAAAAGCCTGGCCTCATCCCTTACTCCGATCTGCCTTAATTCAATACGCGCCTTAAATATCTTGGCTAAATCTTTAACCAGATTACGGAAATCCACGCGCCCGTCGGAAGTAAAATAAAACAAGATCTTGGAACGGTCAAAAGAATACTCTGCCTTAACCAGTTTCATATCCAGTTTATGCTCAGCAATTTTCTTTTCGCAGGCGCTATAAGCCTCCCTGGCTTTTATACAATTATCTTCTACCTGTTTTAGATCACTCTCCCTAGCCAGGCGGATTATTTTCTTCGGCGGCTCTTTAGGGTTGCTTTCAGCGCAACAATGCGCCTGACCCGGAAGAATAACGCATCCATAATCCAAGCCCCTATCATGCTCTACAATTACACAATCACCAACCTTTAAAGTCAAATTTCCGGGCTGATAAAACTGTATCTGTCCGGAATTCTTAAGTTGCACTAAAATCATGCCTTCCATAGTTGAGCTCCTAAGTTATGCATAAGTAATTTGCTGTTAATATTACTTTCTAGATAAAACATGCTTTCCGAAATTGCCGTTAATACGCCATCGAGCTGCTTAAAAGAAAACTCCTGTTTTAGCCTTATTAAATCATTTTGCCGGTCTAAATGTATCAGCTCTCTATCCGGCATGCCTGC
>Ga0247842_10001074_pt1 | contig 48932 bp, 55 predicted proteins | sample LaCruzMarch2015__3_FD_192411 | JGI IMG/M metagenome (GOLD analysis project Ga0247842, IMG submission 192411) | Freshwater microbial communities from meromictic Lake La Cruz, Castile-La Mancha, Spain - LaCruzMarch2015_19m | ecosystem: Environmental > Aquatic > Freshwater > Lake | place: Spain...
AAAAGTCAAAGCGAAAAACGAAAAATAACAACTTAAAATTAAAAACTTTTAATTTATTTTAGATTTTGAATTGTTGTTTTGCGCTTTGCATTTTACACTTTACACTTTTTTGACATTTAAGTTTTCCAAAAAAATGCTTATTCCTCCTGAAGTTACAAAAATTATTGAAAAGTTAAACAAAGCCGGCTTTGAGGCCTATATTGTTGGCGGCTGCGTTCGAGATTATTTAAGGGAAAGAAAGCCTAAGGATTGGGATATTACCACTTCTGCAAAACCGGAACAAATCCAAAAATTATTTAAAAGAAGTTTTTATGATAACTCTTTTGGCACCGTCGGCGTTCCCATTGAAACCGAAGACGAATCTTTGAAAGTTATTGAAATTACCACTTATCGCACCGAATCTCAATATACAGACAAACGCCATCCCGATAAAGTTGAATTTGCTAAAACGGTTGAAGAAGATTTGGCTAGACGCGATTTTACAGTAAATGCCATCGCAGGAAAAGTACGAAGTATGAAGGACGAAGTACGAAAAACAAGGAACGAAGATGAATCTTCAGACTTCGAACTTCAAACTTCGAACTTCAGATTGATTGATCCTTATGATGGCAAAAAAGATATAAAAAGCGAATTGATCCGAACGGTTGGCGTACCAGCTGATAGATTTGGCGAAGACGCTCTTCGTCTTATGCGCGCAGTTCGTTTCGCAACTGAGCTTGATTTTGCTATAGAAAAAGAAACTCTTAAAGCAATAAAGAAAAACGCTGAATCAATTAGAGAAATTGCCAAGGAACGAATCAGGGATGAGTTGGTAAAAATAATAGTGTCGCCTCGAGCTCATTTCGGCATAATGTATCTTCACGAAACTGGTCTTTTGAAATATATTTTACCTGAACTTGAAACCGGTATTGGTATTTCTCAAAATCATCACCATCCTTTTGATTGTTATTATCACGCTATTTATTCTTTAGAATACGCTGCGCAAGAAAAATATTCCCTTGAAGTGAGATTGGCTGCGCTTCTCCATGATATTGGTAAGCCCTATGTCAAAGAAGGGCTGGGAACTAGATCAACTTTTTATAATCACGCTCAATTCGGCGCCAAAATTACCGAAACTGTTTTGAAGCGCTTAAGATTTTCCAAAAAATTAATTGAAAAAGTCGCTCACTTAGTTGAATTCCATCTTTTTTATTATGAAACAGATATCGTAACCGAATCCGGCGTAAGGCGTCTTTTAAGAAGAATTGGCAAAGAAAATATAAAAGACTTTATGGAATTACGCATGTGTGATCGCGTTGGCTCACGAGTTCCCAAGGCAAAGCCATATAGGTTAAGACACTTGGAATATATGTTTGAAAAAGTTGGCGCCGATCCGATTAATCCCAAAATGCTTAAAATTAATGGTGATGAAATCATGAAGCTTCTCAAGATTGAGCCATCAAAAAAAGTTGGATTGCTGCTTGAGGGTTTACTTCAAGAAGTTTTGGACGATCCAAAAAAGAATACAAAAAAACATTTAACAACCCGTGTCAAAATGCTTAATAAGCTTACTTGCAAAGCGCTTGAAAAAAAAGCCCATAAAATTTATGAGCTTAAACAAGAAAAAGACGCTATACGAAAAGCTAAGTTTTATATTAAATAAAACTTGCCTTTCGTACTTTAAATTATAGACCTTAAACCATAAATTTATCTAAAGTTTAAAATCTATAGTTTATAGTTTCATAAAGCGGGGTATGGCCTAATTGGTAAGGCGCACGCTTCGGGTGCGTGAGATTCTGGGTTCAAGTCCCAGTACCCCGATCTTAGAATATTTTACGAGCAAAGCGAGTTTAAATATTCTTAGACCCTCCGAAGTTTTTTTAACCTTCCGTAGCCTTAGCGTAGGAGGTAACGAAGGAGGGTGCTAGAATTACAATAATACCCGCAAGCACCTAATGCTTGTTTTTTTGTATATATCCCCAAATCCTTGACATTTCATAAATAGGGAGTATAATACAGACAGTTCTCAAAAGTAAAAAGGAGGAAAAAATGGGTATTCTGCTGGTGTGCGTAGGGGTCGGTTTGGTTATTGGAATAATTATTGCCGTCAGTGCTAAAGACAAATTTTCTGCTGTATTTTTCAGCGTCGGAATCGGTGCTGTTGTGGGTCTTGCACTAAACATTCCTTTTGAGTATGCACTACCAACACGCCTAGATCATGTCAAAAACATTGCGCTTATCAGTATGCGTAATGGAAATGAAATTAGCGGCAGTTTCTTCCTCGGCTGCGGAACTGTTGATGAAAAAACTTATTACTACTATTATGCAAGTCTGGGAAATGGCCGCTATGTGCTCGAAAAGAAAGCAACAGAAAGTGCGGTCATTATCGAAGAAGATCGCTCTGACGGTCTTCTTCAAATCTCTGTCTATGCTATAGATAGATCATGGCGTAGTTGGGTATTTAGCGACATTCTCTATAAGTATGAATTCCATATCCCTCAGGGAAGCATTCAAAGAAACTTTACTTTGAACTAGAAAGTAAGTACGAGGAGCGTTTGACGCTCCTCTTTTTTTAATATACAAAAACGCGGTATAATAAAAAAGGCGAGGATGCTTATCCTCGCCGATAGTGACACATCGCTATTCGTTGTGCCATGCTCGGAATCCTTCTCCTTGTCCGCTCCTTCAGACCAGAAGAATGACTCATGGAAACTCTCTTAAGATCTCTTTCTTTCACGCCAGACAAATCCGGCTGATCAAGTAGAACTAGTGACCGCATATTTTCCATCGCACGAAACATGTCGCCAATTCCCCCGAATGAGTCAAGAAACACAATCGGTACGCAACTTCTAGATCTACCCATTCCCACCCCCTTCAACTCTGCCTGACTGGAGCACTGTAACCAACCCCACATCAAAGCCGAAGAAGTCGTCTTCGAATCCAGTAGTCACTTCATTCGAAGTAACCAGTCCGTCATCTTTGACGATAGAGTTAAGCATGATGTACTTGCCTCCAAAAATCCCCGCGAGAATCCGTACTAACCACTTAAACACGTTTCCCCCTTAACTGATACTTATGGCCAGTGTTGCTTATGTTTCCGGTAGAGGCAATCGCCTCCCCTAGGCAATCCAAGGGAGCAACGACCGCCATTACCATTTTAGCATAATAAATCCTTTTGTCAAGCATTTTATTTATGGATTACAAAAAGTATTATTTAGTTATTGTTATCACCGCTTTTGTCGTGTCACTCTTTGTCATTAGAAACATAACTTCTCTCGAGACAACTTGGCTTGGCGTCTACAATCCAGAAGGAAATATTCAAAGAGAAACGAAAAATGAATATAGCAATACTTTCTTTTCAAAAAAACAGTGCGAAGCATGGATCAAAAAAAGAAAAGAAAATTCTTTTTCTGGTATTTATGTTTGCGGAAAAAATTGTAGTTTTATGGCAATGGGTTTTATTGATTGTGAGAAAATTTTTGAATATTAATGATATGTTTAAAAAAATCTCCGTAATTCTCTCGATTCTTTTCACGATTATTGTCGTGATTGGAATTATTCTTATTAGACAATAGTTTTGAATTGTCATCATTGTTTTGACAATTTTCGATATCTTTGTAATACTATTGACATGGATTGAGTGGAAAAAACTTGAAAGAAATTCAGTTAATTAATTTTTATTAAAAAACTATGCCAGAAAAAATTGTGTCCCAGGAAACTAGTCCTGAAAAATTAAAGGAACGTGAAGCAACAAGAATGGAGACAAAATGGTATTTTATTGTTGGCGGCGATCCTGATGAAATCATTATTTATCCAAATGGAAAAAGATATAAAAAAGAACCGACTGGTTACACAGAAGGAGAGTGGTTTTCTTTTGATAGCTCTGCTAGTGAAAATCAAGAAGGCCCAGGACTTAACTACTGCTGGCGTTATATAGATGATTTGAAAAAATTGGCTGGTCGCCAGTTCACTCAGAATGTATCACACGCAGACAAACTTAAAGAAGTTCTTTCTGAAGATCCGCTTTATCGTCTTGTCCCAGAGTCTGAAGAATCCCCAAGAGAACGCAAGGCAACGCCAGTAGAGGAAAAAACCGGCTACGCGGTAGGCGGCTATCCTAGAGAAATTATTATAAAAGAAAATGGAGAAATATATAAAAAAGCGCCTGTTCACGGATATTCAGAACGAGGATATTTTAGTCATCCAGGACCAGGTTGGGATTGGTGCCAAAGATATGTTTTTAATTTAGAAAGGATTGGAAACAGACAAATTAATATGAGAAAGACTGATTCTTATGACTATATATTAGATTTTTCTGACGAGCTTCTGTATCGGCTTGTGCCTGCGGAAGAAAATCCCGAAACATCTCCATGATTAAAATTGCTTGGGCAGGAAAACATTTTGGCGAAGAACCGCCGCTAGTTGGAAAATCACATCAAGGAGCTGGCGGTGTCTTTTTTTGTGGCTGTAATTTGCGTTGTGTTTTTTGTCAAAACTACCAAATCTCTCAACAAAAAGAAATTGGCAAATATTATTCAACTGACGAATTGGCAGATATAATACTTGATTTGGAAAAACAAGGCGCGATTAATATTGACTTGGTTTCGCCAACTATCTGGTGGCAAGAAATTAAGAAAGCGGTTATTTTAGCAAAAGAAGATGGTTTATCAATTCCCGTTGTTTGGAATTCGAATGGTTACGAAAAAATTGAAATACTAAAAGAAATCGAAGATGTTGTTGATGTTTACCTGCCTGATTTTAAATATGGCCTTGATGAAATTGGAAAAAAATATTCTGGCATAGAAAATTATTCAGAAATTGCCCAAGAAGCAATTAAAGAAATGATCCGTCAAAAAGGCAATTTGATTGTAAAAAATGATATTGCTCAAAAAGGCGTCATTGTCAGGTATTTGGTTTTGCCAAATAATATTGAAAATAGCAAAAAGGCGCTTGAAATTTTAGCGGGTATCGACAAAAATATTTACTTAAGCTTAATGAGCCAGTATTATCCATTGAATCAGGCTCAAAAATATCCCGAAATCAATTGCTCGCTTAAAAAAGAAGAATGGCAAGAGATTTGTGATTATGCCATTACTCTTGGTTTTGAAAATGGCTGGATTCAAGATGAATTAAGCAACAAAATTTTAATTCCCGATTTTAAAAAAACAAGCCCGTTTTCTTAAAAATAGTAGAATACTTGACTAATGCGTTAATTCTGATAGGATAAAATTAGTTCGTTTCAAGGAGGAACGAAAATGGAGGAAACAAAAAAGAGAATAGTCTGGATTAATATTGATGTTGATAAAGCCAAAGAAGCCAGTAAAGCCATAGAAAAAATAGCTAGTGTTAAAATAGTAGTTTATGCTTCTGTCTCTGTGTTTTGGAATGATCTAATTCAACATAAAATAAAAGGCGGCATTTCTGTGATTATGGTTTCTATCATTGAAACTGGTGATGCGACTGGAGCGGAATTAGAAGCACTTGGCACTCTCGGAACTTTGGGACAATTACGTAGTCTAATTCCTGTTCTTCTGTTGCCAGACGGTCAGGGTAGTGAAAATGTTATGAATGCCGTGATAAAGAATGGGATGAACTTTACTGTCGTTAAACACAATTCAAGCGTCAAAGATATTGCAGAACACATAATCCACTCTTAGGATTTCGAATATCGCAAGGCCCGTTTATAAAACGGGCTGTTTTTTTATGTGTCATCCTGAATGGTTCGATATTCTCACCATAAACTCCGTGAAGGATCTCGAGAACTTGTCCTGAGTTTATCGAAGGATTCTTCGGCTATGCCTCAGAATGACACCGGTCTAACAGAATAAATAAATCTTGTATTGCGCAACTTTAGCGTTCAGAGTAAAATTAACTTGATATATGAAAAACCTTCAAGAACTTGTCCAACATTTAATCAAAGTTAAGGCTTTAAAAACTCTTTCGATTATTTCTGCTTTTGAAAAAACCGATCGGATTGGTTTTATTTTTCCCGAACACAGACACCTTGCTTACGAAGATTTTCCCTTGACTATCGGTTATGGCGCAACTATTTCTCAGCCATACACAGTCGCTTTTATGATGGAATTGCTTCAACCGAAAAAAGGAGAAAAAATTCTTGACATTGGCTCTGGCTCTGGTTGGACAACAGCTCTTTTAGGAGAAATGGTTGGAAACGAAGGAAAAGTTTTTGGCACAGAAATTGTTCCTGAATTGGTTGAATTTGGCGCAAAAAACCTCGAAAAATACAAATTATCTTGGGTAAAAATTATCCAAGCCGATGAAAAAAAATTGGGACTTCCTAAAGAAGCGCCATTTAATAAAATTTTAGTATCAGCAACGGCATGGAAAACACCCCAAGAACTTATTAATCAACTTGCCTCTCCAGGAAGATTGGTAATCCCCATAAGAAATTCTGTCTGGCAAATTGATAAAGACGAAAAAGGCGAAGTTTCTTTAAAAGAATTTCCTGGCTTTGCTTTTGTGCCATTAAAATAAAACAGGTTAGTGCAGATTAATAAACAGATTTTCACAGATAAAAAATGGATCTGTGTTTTTTTGTTGACAAAGATTATTTATGGTATTATTATAAAGCTAGTTCTCTAAAATAAGGAGGCTGAGGTGAAAAAGAAAATTAGCAAAGGACTATTTTGGTATTCTGTGGGAATGGTAATTTTGCTGTCAATCGCTCTTTTTATAGTTCTAGTAATAAAACCTGTCTTTGGAACAGGGTTGGCTAATTTCGCTTTTGGTTTATTTGCTCTTTCGGCAGCTTCAATTGGGTGGTTTCTTGGATATGTTGCAATAAATAAAGGCGTCGATTGGCTCTCTTTATGGATTTATAAGCGACAGCAGAAAAGGAGAGTAATGTGAAAAAGAACGCAAAAAGATTCATTCCTTTGTGTGTTTTGATAGTGTTTATATCATTAACTATCATCCTTTTCTTGGCTCAGGGATGGAAACCTGTTCCAGAAACTAGTTTATTTGATGTCACCTTGTGTTCCTTGGCTCTTACTGGTCTTTTGACTGGCATTACTATTGTGGTGTTATTGGCAACCCCCATTGATAGGGCGTTTACGGCACTTGCTCGTTGGGATCATAAACGTATCCATGATAAATGCGTAAGACAGCTCGTAAGAGAGTATAGAGAAGTTATCCTAGTAGAATATCCTGTCAAGAAAGATTAAAATCATACAGAAGAAATAAAAAGGCTCGCCCAGAAAGACGAGTCTTTTTTTATTTAATTTTTATTGATTTTAAAGTTTAAGGTTTAAAGTCTAGGGTTGCTTATGTAACTCTTTCAACCTCATCTATGCTCGTAATACCTTCCAATGTTTTCAAATAACCATCTTGTTTCATTGTTATAAATCCCTGTTTTTTTAAAAGCGCCAAAATGTCGCTATTGGTTGCTCGACTAAGAACAAGAGCTTCTATTTCTGGATTGATTGTAAAGATTTCAAAAATACCAACACGGCCACTATATCCTAGCCCAAAACACTCTTCACATCCCTTGGCTTGATATATTTTTCCAATTGATGGGTACTTTTCTCTGTCTTTAATATCTTCTAAATTCTTTTCAATTTGTTTTCTTTCTTCATCTGTCGGTATATGCTCTTCCTTGCAATGATCGCAAAGTTTGCGAACCAATCTTTGGGCAATCACCAGTTTAAGCGCAGAAGTGACTGATTTCTCATCGGTACCTAAATCGCGAAGCCGAGGAATGGTCCCAGCCGCATCATTGGTGTGAAGTGTCGAAAAAACCAAATGCCCCGTTAAAGATGCTTGAATTGCCATATCGGCTGTTTCTCTGTCTCTTATTTCTCCAACCAAGATTATGTCAGGATCTTGACGAACAATTGCCCTAAGAGCATGAGAAAAATCATATCCTTCTTCGGCATTAATTTGCGATTGAGTTACGCCTTTAATTTGATATTCTATTGGATCTTCGGCTGTAATAATTTTAACATCTGGTTTGTTGATATGTTTTATGAAAGAATAAAGGGTTGTGGTTTTACCCGATCCAGTCGGTCCAGTTGTTAGAATCAATCCATTGGGCTCTTCCAGTGCCCGCCTTACATTGCCAAACATGACATCCCGGATACCTAAACTTTCAACAGAAAGCCCAACAGCGCCCGTTCCTAAAATTCTCATCACGATTGTTTCGCCATCGGCTTCAGGAAGAATAGAAACGCGAACATCTACTTTTCTTGTCTCGCCATTTTCTTCAGGGATATCAAAACTAAAGCGTCCGTCTTGATTAGTATCGTGAATATTGATCTTAAGGCCCGACAAAATTTTGACGCGACTTAAAATGTGCTCATAGTCGCTTCTTTTTATCTCGACAACGTCATGAAGAACCCCATCAACGCGATATCTTAGTTTTACTTCGTCAGCCTGAGGTTCAAAGTGAATATCCGATGCCTTGCCAAAATAAGCGCCGGCAATAATGATATTTAAAGCCTCTGAAGTCGATGGGCTTAATATTTTTTCCTTAAGATTTGCTATATCTTTTATGCCTTGTTTCAAATCCTTAATCATTGCAGGATCTAGCTTAAATGTTCCTTTAAGGCTTTGCTTTGGAGTAACATAGGTTGCATAAATTTGCCATGCTTTTTTCAAGCTTGAATCAGAGACAATAAAGATATCAAGATCGTAGCCTTGCTCCCTTAATTTATCTAAAAAAGTTGCTGTTGCTGGAAGTTCAGTGCTAAAAACCACGACCTCCAGTCGGCGACCGACTTTTTGGACAATAGCAATCTTTGCTTGTTTCGATTCATCTTCGGTTATAAGAGTAATCGCCTCTCTGTCTATCGGCGTAGATGTAAGATTTACATAGGGAAATCCTTCTTGTTGCGAACGCTCTTCGGCTCTTTTTTCTTCTTGCTCCCTCCTGATAATGTTAAGCGGTAATTTCTTGTTTTCGTCGTAAAGCATATTTTAAATTAAAATAAAGTAAAAATGAAATAGCAATAAGTATTTTTTATAACAAATCCCTGGGTTCTTTTCTTAAAACTTTTAATTTATCAAAATCTTTATCAAAGGAAATAATTATTGTCTTTTTATTCAAAATGTCTGGACAAGAAACAGTAAGCGCATCAATAAATTTCACATTGTGTTTCTCGTATAACTCAAGCGCCAGAGCAATATCATACTTGTCTCCCGTTTTTAAATGTTTCATTTCTGATATGCTTCTTAAAATTGTCGTTATTTGTTGTTTTTCCAGTCCATAAAAACTTTTTAGCGTCCACTGGATTTCTGCTAAAACTAGGGTTGAAATCGTTGCTTTGATTTCTCCTTTCTTAATTTGATTAAACAAAAACACGCAATCCTTAGCAGACTGTTTATCGTCTTTGACAATCATTCGCAAAAAAATATTCGTATCAATAAAATAATTACCCTCTTTCATATTTTTTTTCCATCATTTCTCTAGCTAATAGAGGATTGGACTTCTTTCGAATTATAATTTGTTCAGCAACTTTTATAAAATCTTTTACTGGCTTCACCTTAATAATTTTCTCCCCACGAGAAAAACTGACAGAGACTTTGTCTGTTTTTGTCAGTCCAAAAATGTCTCTGATTTTTTTAGGGATAGTGATCTGGCCTTTTTGAGTTACTGCCGTAAAGTAAGTCATATTGTTAAATTCTTACTTAAAAATTAATTCTTACTTCTATTATAATCCTTACTTTGTATTATGTCAATGCCTGGTTTTTATTCAACAAATTTAAAAGTGGAAAGAATTTGATTAAAAATATCTATTTCGTCAGCTGGTAATCTATTGAACATATGACTCATGCTTTCAATACTAGTTCGACTTAACGAAAATACCAGAAACTCGTTTTCCGTTAGAGGGACTATCGCCCTTCTCGGTACAGTATCTTCATCTTCATCGTAAATTATTACTTTTATGTTATTTATTATTTTCTCATCAATTTTTTTATTAGCTGGTAATCTCTTAATCATAAAGTCTTCAATTTCGCCGCTAATAATCCAGATGTTGTAATTTACTCTTGTTCCAGTATCAAAATTGATTATGTTTTTTTCTTTGTCTTCTTTTATATTAAATTTTTCTGGATATTCCAACGACAAATTATGTTTTGTGTCTTTATAGGTTTTGGTATTATATGGATAATCTGAAATATTGTTATTGCCCTGATTATTGTTTATGAATCTATGTGCCACAAAAAATCCTACAACGATCAAAAATATACTAATTAAGATAACTATAAATGGTTTTTTCTTTTTCATACAATCCATTTTACTTTACTTTTTTATATTTTCCAAGTTAAGATATAAGAAATAATCTGATATAATGAAAGTATGGAATTCAAAACACACAATTTCGAAGAAACAATAGAATTGGGCAAAAAATTAGCCCTAGATTTTTTGGAATCGGAACAACATAGAAAATCAGCTCTTGTCATTGCGCTTGAAGGCGATTTGGGGGCAGGAAAAACTACTATCACTCAAGGATTCGCTCAGGCATTAGGAGTTGATAGCTGGATTAAGAGCCCAACTTTTGTTCTTATGAGAGAACACAAATTAAGTTCGAAGTACGAAGTTCGAAGTGCAGAACACAAAGAAAAAAATAGTAAAACAAACAGTCCTACGACATTAATTCACATTGATTGCTATAGGGTTGACAATCCTGATGCCTTGATTGAGATTGGACTTGGGGATATGTTGGCCGACCCTCAAAATATCGTTTTTATTGAATGGGGAGAAAAAATCGCAAAATTTCTGCCAAAAAATACCATAAGAATAAAAATTAAACATTTAAAGGAAGGCGAAAGAAAAATTACTGTAAATTTCTAAGTCCTAATTTCTAATTGACCCCTGCCTGCGGCAAGCAGGTAATTAATGTCTAATAATCAAATATCCAATGACTAAATGAGTTTTGGGCATTAGGCATTAAAAACATTGGTAATTGATTAGAAATTTGTCATTAGAAATTAGAAATTTTATTCTATTGAAGCACCGCAAAATTATATGGAAATTACTCAACAATCCAAGTCCCAAAAAAAGAAATTACTTATTATCGATTCTCACGCTCTTCTTCATCGCGCCTACCACGCCCTACCCGCATTGATAAATTCTAAAGGGGAGCCGATCGGCGCCATTTATGGTTTCGCTTCAATTCTTGTCAGTAATATTGCCCAGCTAAAACCAGATTACCTTGTTGCCTGTTTTGATTTACCCAAACCAACCATAAGACATCAGAAATTTGCTGATTATAAAGCAAAAAGACCAAAGGCGCCGGATGATTTGATTGTTCAATTTAAGCTTGTAAGGCGTTTTTTAAAAAATCTCGACATCCCTATCCTTGAAAAAGAAGGCTATGAAGCTGATGATGCAATTGGAACTGTTATAGCGCAAGTTACCCAAAAATATCCCGACATAGAAAATATTGTTTTAACAGGAGACCTAGACACACTTCAGCTTATTAATAAAAATACCAAAATTCTTACTCCTAAGCGCGGCATATCTGATCCGATTCTCTACGACGAGAAAGAGCTTGATAAGAAATACCCCGGACTTGAACCAAAACACATTATTGAATTTAAGGGACTTAAGGGCGATCAATCAGATAATATTCCAGGAGTTCCCGGCATAGGAGAAAAAACTGCCCTGACGCTCATAAGACAATTCGGCAACCTTGAAAAACTCTATGAAATCATGGAAAACGATAAAGAGATTGAACGGCTGAAAAAAGAAAAAATTCTATCCAATTCTGTTGTTAATAAGCTTAAAGAAAATAAAGATTTGGCTTTTTTTAGCCGAGAATTAGCAACAATTTATCGAGATGTGCCAATCGAATTTAATCTTAAAAATGCTTCCTGGGAACCAAATCCTGTGAGGGTCGAAAATGCTCTAATGGATTTTGGCCTTCGTTCTTTAGTAAGAAGATATCAAGCGATATCACAAGGAATTGAATTGCCAAAATTTGAAAAAAAACCAGAAGGAAAAAAAGAAGAAAAGAGGGAACCCATAAGACAAAATTCTTTATTTTAAGATTTATATTGTTGTTCCCTACCAGAATTCGCTTTACTCATTAAATAAAATATCACCCACGCACCAGAATTCGCTTTGCTCATTCGGTGGAAAATATACTTGTTGTCCCGTTACCAGAATTCGCTTCGCTCATTCGGTACGGGACATAAGATTCGTTAAACTCGTAAACTCATTAAACAAATCTAATGCCTGAACTTCCAGAAGTACAAACAACTGTCGATGAATTAAAAAAAGAAATTTTAGGTGTCAGTTTTTTAGATTTTTGGTATGATTGGAAAAAATCGGTAAAGAATTTATCTCCAGAAGAATTTAAAAAGAAAATCAAAGGGGAAAAGATTTTGGACATTTCGCGTCGCGCCAAACTTCTTGTTTTTAAGTTAACAAACAATAAATTATTATTAGCTCATCAAAAAATGACCGGCCATTTCTTGGTCGGAAATTGGAAATATTATCCCCGCGCCAAAAGAAAATGGCAATCAACCGATATTGGTCACTTGCAAGATAAGGTTAATGACTATATTCATTTAATGTTTTGGCTAGACGATGGCCGACAACTTGCTTTTTCTGATTTAAGAAAATTTGGCTGGGTTGCTTTTTATGAAAATATTACACTAGAAGATATCCCTGAAATTGCGTCTTTGGGACCTGAACCGTTAGATGAAAATTTTACGCCTAATATTCTTGAAAAACGACTAAAGAAAACTTCTCGCCCGATTAAACAGGCAATAATGGATCCAAAAATAATTGTTGGTATTGGCAATATTTACGCTGACGAATCTCTTTTTCTAGCCCAGATTCATCCGTTGACCCCAGCCAACAAACTCTCTGATCAGAAAATAAGAAAACTCTTTTGGGCGATTCAAAAGACTTTAAAAACTGCTATAAAGTATAAAGGCACAACGATTCTTTCAGGAGCTGAGGAATACAGATTGCCCAGTGGAGAAAGAGGAAATTATCAGGACAAAACCCAAGTTTATCATCGCGAAAATCAACCCTGTTCCAGGTGTAGTTCTAAAATTAAACGAATAAAAATTGGTCAGCGTAGCGCTCATTTTTGTCCAAAGTGTCAAAAAAATTCTTCATAGTATTATGTCTAAAAAAAGAGTTAAGAAAATTAAACCGATTGGATTTTTAATAATTTTGCTTCCTTTGGTTTTGTTTTTTGTGTTAATTAATAAAAACACAGAAATAAAAAAAGAGTCTTCAGAAACTCCTCCAGTTCAGACACTAAATACAGACTTAAGTCCTATTTCTGGATTGCCGTGTAAAAACTATAATCGCCGACCTTTTGCTATTATGCTCGCAGGAGATGAAGTCGCTCGACCTCTTTCTGGTCTGCAATCTGCCGACTTAGTGGTTGAAATGCCTGTTTTAATATCAGGCATGAATCGCCTAATGGCTGTGTATGTTTGTGGTAATCCTGAAGAAATTGGCAGTGTTCGATCAGCTAGACATGATTTTATTCCTCTCGCTATGGGATTTGATGCTATTTTTGTTCACTGGGGCGGATCCTCTTTTGCGCTAGATAAATTGAATGCCGGCATTATAGATAATATTGATGCTCTCGTTTATTCTCAAACAGCGTTTTGGCGCCAATCTAGTATTCCGGCTCCTCATAACGGCTTCACTGGTATTGAAAAATTAACTAGTCAAGCCGAAAAGGTTAGTTATCGCCTAGAAAACAAATTTGAAGGATACTTGCATCTTAACTTAACAACAAACAACTCACAACTCACAAATAAAAGTAGATTGACCATTGGCTATCCTGATATTAGTAAGGTTTGGTGGGATTACAATCCCGAAACTAACGATTATTCAAGATGGCGCGGGACCAAAGAAGAAAAAGACTACAATTCAAATTCTCAAATTAAATCAAAAAATATTGTCATTATGAGAGCTAGTTCTCGTTTTATGGAAGATCAATATATAGATGTTGATATTGAAGGAGGAGGATCCGCAGAATTTTATTTAAATAGCCAAAAAATTGAAGGCACTTGGAAAAAAGAAGGTTCGTACCAAGCAACCAAGCTTTATTTTTACGATAACCTTGGTAAAGAAATTGAATTTGTTCCTGGACAAATTTGGATTGAAATTATTGAGCCGGATAAAGTTGTAACTTATGAAGAAATAAAATGATTGTTTTTTTGTACGGAAAAGATAATTTTCGAAGTTATCAAAAATTAAGAGAAATCATAGAAAAATATCAGGAAAAATTTCCTGACTCATTGAGTTTTAGAACCTTTAACGCGGCAAAGCTTGATTTTGGTGAATTCAAGGTTATCACTCAAGTTTCGGCTCTCTTTTCAGAAAAAAAATTAATTGTTTTGCGCGCAGCCTTTTCTTTGAAAGCGGAATTACAAAAAAAACTAATTGAACTTTTTAAAAAAAAACACCTAGACGAAGATGAAAATAATATTATTATTTTCTGGGAGCAAGGAGAAGCTGATAAGCGCACTTCTCTTTTTAAATATTTAGAAAAATATTCAAAATCCCAAAACTTTGGACTTTTAAACAAGCGTCAAGCCGAAATCTGGATTAAGAAAATAATTGACAATCAATTTCCTGATTTAAAAATACACCCATCGGCAATAACTTATCTTTCAGAAAATCTTAGGTCTGATTTGTGGAGAGTTTACAATGAACTTGTGAAAACTCATGACTACGCCAAAGGATCCAAGGAAACATTAATTACCAAAAATGATATTTTAGAATTGGTAAATTTTCCGACCGAAACAGATATTTTTAAAACAATCGATGCTTTAGCCCTCAAACAAAAAAAACAAGCCCTTAGAGCATTAGCTGGTCATTTTAAAAACCTAGAACCTGAATTAAAAATTCTAGCGATGTTTGAGTATCAATTCAGAGGATTGATCAGAATAAGATCGCTAATAGAAGAAAATAAAGACTATCAACATATCCAACGAGAAACAAAAATTCATCCTTTTGCCTTCAGAAAAATGTATGGGTTAGCCAAGAATTTTTCCATGAAAGAATTGGAGAAAATTTATGATAAGCTTTTTGATTTAGATATAGGATTTAAAACTGGTTATATCCAAAATAAGCAAATCGCCCTTGAAATGTTTATTATAGAAGCATGCCAATAAAATCAACAAAGCTTATGATTTGTTGCGTTTTTGATTTTGAATCCGTATAATGATCATTGTTTCCGTTTTTTTGTTTTATGATTAAAGAAGATGATACAGAAAAATATTAAAACAGATGTCGCTATTGTCGGAGCCGGCCCAGCCGGTCTTTTTGCGGCTCATGAACTAATAACAAGCGGTCTAAAAATAACTATTATTGATAGAGGCAAAGCCCCGTCTGAAAGGGATGGCGACAGAGATATTGTCTATGGTGTCGGCGGAGCCGGTACTTTTTCCGATGGAAAGCTCAATTTAATCGCTGAAAAAATTGGCGGAGATCTGACGGTTACTGGAAGAAGTAAGTCCTCTATCCAAAAAATCATAGAAAAAGTTGATGAAATCTTTACATTTTTTGGCGCACCCTTGAATTATTCTGGAGAAGATCAAGAAAAACTTTTTGAATTAAAGCAAAGAGCGATGCAACACGGCATAGAGCTTGTTGCCGCCAAACAAAGACACATAGGCACGACTCATGTTCGCAAAGTGATCGATAATTTTTATAGGTATCTCTTAGATAATGGTGTTGTTTTCTCTTTAGGAAATCACATTAAGCATATCAGTAAAACAAAAAATGGTTTTATTTTAGAGGGAAAAAACAATATTCAAGCAAGGTATTTAATCATTGCTCCTGGAAGAGCCCAGTCTCATTGGTTGAGACCAGAAATGCAAAAACTTGGTATCTCTCCTCAGTACGGACCGATTGACATTGGTGTTAGGGTGGAAATTCCTTATGAAGTCTATGAACCAATCAGCAAATTAATGTACGATGCAAAGCTCCGAATCGTCTCTTCTACTGATAATCTCGTGAGAACATTTTGCACCAATCCAAAAGGATTTGTTGCCCGAGAAGATCATGGTGATTTTTTTCTGGTCAACGGCCATGCAGATTCTGAGAGAAAAACCGAACTGACTAATTTCGCACTATTGTGCAGAGAGCCATTAACTTGGCCATTGTCCGATACGGCTCACTATGGCAGGCTTAAGGCGATAGATTGTAATAATCTGGGCGGAGGGAAACCTATTGCTCAGCGCCTTATCGATCTTGAAAGTGGACATCGATCAACGCCAGAAAGAATAGGAAAACTTATGTTTGAACCAACCCTCAAAGATATTACTCCAGGGGACATAGGGCTGGGATTGCCCTACAAAACCGTTCGCAATTTACTTGAAGGCGTTGAAAGATTAGATAAAATTATGCCAGGATTACGAAGTCCTCATACATTGCTTTATGCTCCAGAGATTAAGTTCTATAGCGATCGTTATCCAATAGGTAAATATATGAATACAAGTATCCCGGGATTATTTATTGCTGGCGATGGATCAGGTCACTGCGAAGGCATTCCACAGTCTGCTGCCTCAGGAATTATTGCCGCCCAAGGAATTATATTTAACGAAAAGTAACACAATAAAACAACAAAAAAGCCTTCCTTTTTGGGGAAGACTTTTGTTTTGTGATTATTTTTTTTCTTTTTTTGGTTTTTCTACTTCTTTTTTAGTCTCGGTTTTTTCCTTTAAAATCTTGTTAATTGCTATTGTTAGTCGAGATTTCTTTCGTGAAGCATTGCCTTTCTTTATAATATCTTTCTTGGCTGCTTTGTCTATTGCTTTATAAACATCGGGAAGAATTTTTTCTGCTTGATCTTTCTTTCCATCTTTAATTAAAACTCTGAGATTTTTAACAAGATCTCTCATTTTCTTTTTATATTGATAGTTTATGGCTCTCTTTTTTTCTGACTGGCGTAATGCTTTTTTTGCTGATTGTGTTTGTGGCATATTAAATTTAAATTTAGGTTTAGTTAACTATTAGTAACTAAGAATATCACAAAACTATTTTTTTTCAAGACCCATAAGGTGTTTTGTCCAATTTTTATCTGTTAATCTATTTATTTCTATGGCTTTTTCTAGTTTAAATTTCCCTACTTTTGTTCTAATAAGTTTTTCCAAATAAGCTCCACTGTTAAGTTTTTGACCAATATCATGAGCCAATGACCTAATATATGTACCGGTAGAACATAAAATCTTTAATTGAAGAAGTGGGGCATTATAATTTAAAAGTGTTATTTTCTTTATTAATATTTCAACTGGCTTTAACTCTATTTTTTTTCCTTCTCTTGCTAATTTATATGCTCTTCTGCCTCGGATTTTCTTTGCTGAAAAAGATGGAGGAACTTGATTAATTTTTCCGATAAAACTTTTTAAAACAATCCTTATTTCTCTTTTTGAGGGATATGCGCTGTTGTTAATGCTTACCGTCTTTCCGGTCTTATCGTAAGTATCAGTTTCTGCGCCTATTTTCATAGTTGCAATATATTCTTTATCGCTATTTAGGAATTTTCCTTGTCCTTTTGTTGCTTTCCGTCCAATTAAAACAACTAGCAACCCTTCGGCAAAAGGGTCTAGTGTACCCGCGTGACCAACTTTTTTTGCGCCAACTGTTCTTCTTACATGATTCACAATATCATGAGAACTTGGTCCCGCAGGTTTATTGATTAAAATAATTCCTGATGTTTCAATCATTTTTTTCTAATTCTCTGTATTTATCTCTAAATTTTGCTGCTTTATCAAAATCATAATTTTCGGAAGCCCGTTTCATTTCTTTTTTAAAATATTCGATTATCTCTTGTTTATTTTTAATCTCAGGGGGTAGCGCAATATCAATTTCCTTTTTTTTGCGATTAATAATGTCTTCTCTGATTGCTTTTTTTATTTGACTTGGTTTGATGTCGTGTTTTTCATTATAATCTTGCTGAATTTTTCTTCGGCGATTTGTTTCACTAATCGCTCTTTTAATGGAACCTGTTACAATATCGGCATAAAGGATAACTCGTCCATCGGGATGGCGTGCCGCCCGACCCATTGTTTGAATTAAACTCGTCTCGTTTCTTAAAAATCCTTCTTTGTCCGCATCTAAAACAGCTACCAAGGTTACTTCTGGAAGATCTAATCCTTCTCTTAAAAGATTAATGCCGACGATTATGTCTATTTTCCCCTGTCTTAAGCTTTTTAAAACATCTGTCCTGTCAAAGGTATCAACCTCGGAATGAAGATAACAAACTTTAAATCCATCGTTCTTTAGGAAATCAGTAATATCTTCGGCCAATCTCTTTGTAAGGGTTGTTACAAGAATTCTGCCACCTTTATTAATTTCTTTTCCAAGTTCTTTTAGGAGATCCTGAATTTGGTTGTCTTTTTTATTGTGTTTGTAGGTAGAATATTTTGGATCTATTGGCCTAATCTCTATTTTTGGATCTAAAAGACCTGTTGGTCTGATAAGCTGTTCAACAATCCCATTGATATTTAAATAATCGCCTACTGTCTTTTTTCCACTATAATTTATATGAGAATGGCTTCCGTGAGTTGCTTTACTTGTTTCATAATAACCAGGAGTAGCAGATATATAGATAGTATTAGGAATTCTTGTTTCAAATTCCTTAAAATTAAGTGGGCGATTGTCTAGAGCTGACGGCAGCCTGAAACCATATTTGATTAAAACTTTTTTTCTTGCCTGATCACCCATATACATGCCGCCAATCTGAGGAATTGTCATGTGAGACTCATCTATGACTAAAAGCCAGCCATCTTTACCATAGGCAAAATTAAAATAATCGACAAGAGTTGCTGGAGGTTGTCCTTTTTCTCTAAAATCAAGCTGTCTAGAATAATTTTCAATCCCGTGGCAGTAACCAGTCATTTCAATCATCTCTAGGTCATGATTTGTGCGCTCTTCAATTCTTTGCGCTTCAAGAAACTTATTATTCTGCTTGAAATGCTTAATTCTTTCTGAAAGCTCTGCCCGAATATTTGCCACAACGAGATTTAGCTTATCATGAAGAGTAACAAAGTGCTTAGCAGGAAAGACTTTAAGCATATCTTTTTTCACTCGTTCATTGGTACCTAAAAGATAGCCCGAGAACTCATCGCGCTTAAATTCGTGAGGTTCAATTTCAATAGAAACTATTTTTGTTTTTTCCCATTCGATTTTATAGGTTTCATTAGCTGAAACCGGGTAAATATATAAAACATCACCTAGTACCCGGAATTTTCCTCTTTCTCCTGAAATTCTCGTTCTTTCGTACTGAAGATCGGTAAGTGCTCGAATAATTTCTTTCTGAGAGATTGTTTCGTCTTTTTTTAAAACAAGTGCAACATCTCCATAATTTTGAGGAGAACCAAGGCCATAAATACAAGAAACCGACGCTACTACAACCACATCTTTTCTGGTCATAACAGATTGAGTCGAAGCATGGCGCAATTTGTCTATTTCGTCATTAATCTTCGCATCTTTATCTATATAGATATCTGTTACAGGCATATAGGCCTCAGGTTGATAGTAATCATAATAAGAAACGAAGTAATGGACTGCGTTTCGAGGAAAGAATTCGCGAAATTCTTGAAAAAGCTGGCCTGCTAATGTTTTGTTGTGAGAAATAATAAGAGTTGGTTTTTGAAGTTTTTCAATAATATTAGCAATTGTAAAAGTTTTACCGGATCCCGTCACGCCCAAAAGAACCTGGTCGTGAAGGCCGGATTTGAGATTTTTAAATAATTTCTCAATTGCTTGAGGCTGATCGCCAGTTGGCGAGTAGTCAGATTTTAAGTTAAAAATTGACATGAAACTTAAGGTATTGCTTTAAATATTGACATCTGATTTATCTTCTGATAAGATTCTAGTGAATTTAATAGTTCCCTAAAGGAGGGAAAGATGGTCAGCGAAAGAGCGAGTATAAGTATCCCGTGGGATAAGGGAATTGTTCCTTTAAGAGATTTACATTTCGATAGGCAACACCCCAGCCTCGTTACTTATACTCCAGATGATCTTATCCAAGAAATTTCTGTTGGCTTTCCTGTGTTTCCAAATAAATGGTTTGGACAGATTATTATCAAAGGAAAACCTTGTTTAGGAAAAATTCTTGAAAAAATAGAAAGGCTTGGACAGGAATTTTATTGTTTCAGAAGAATACGAATTGATCCCGTAGGAGATTTTAAAAGAAACGGCGATCAATCAGAAGAATATGGTTATGTTTATGAGGTAGGGGCAGAGAGAAATCCTGTCGTGTACGGTAATGTGTGCGCATATGTTTTTGTTCGTTATCTTTCGCCCGAACATTGCATTGTTGAAATCATCTTGGGCATTGACAGAACAGAAGATAATCGCTTTTCTTCTATGGATGCTGTAAGATTTGATGAATTTGACAGAGATACGCCCCAGATCATTTTAAGAGCTTTTGAATGCTGCATGAATAAACTACTTTCCAAAATCCACGAAGTTCATGCTGCTAGCAAACAGCAGCCATAGGATCAACCATGGAGCCTCCCGAAGAGAGGCTCTTTTCTTTTAAAAGTACCTAAATGAGATATAATGAAAATACATTAAGAATAACTATTTTCTTTGTCTTCTATTTATATTCCTTTTTTATCGTAGATTCAATCAATGTCTATAGAATTTATTAAAGATAAGAAAATTTGGGACAATCTCATTGTGAGCCAAGGTTCTGGCTTTATGCAGTCTTGGGATTGGGGAGAATTCAGAGAAAAGAATGGTATTGATGTACAAAGAATAGTCGTTACGAGTCGTGGGTCATGCCTGTCTGCCGACAGGCATGGAGTTGCGTGTCAGGTTGAAAAAAGAAAGCTTGCACTCGGCAAAAACTATTTTTATGTAGCTGGTGCTAATTTTCAACTTTCCATTTTTAATTTTCAAACACTCATTGAAGAAATTAAGGAATTAGCAAAGAAAGAAAAGGCGGTATTTATAAAATGGGAATCGCTTGCCAAATCAAATATTAATACTGACAAATTAAAGAAGGCTGGATTTATTGAATCAAAAAACATTCAGCCAAAAGACACCCTTGTTTTAGGTCTTTCACAAACAGAAGAAGAAATTTTCCAAAACTTTCACAGCAAGCATAGGTACAATATAAAATTGGCTCAAAAAAAAGGGGTTCAAATAAAAATCCTTGATTCTGATAGTGAATTTGAGGAATTTTACGGACTGGTGAAAAAAACTGACGAAAGAAAGCACATAAAATCGTTTCCTAAAAAATATTATAAAGAGTTATTTGAGTTTGCCAAAAAATCTGTAAAAATTAAAACATCACCTGATCTTGAGGTTAGATTTTTTGGATCTTACTTTGGTAAAAACATTGTTGCTGGACTGGTTTTAATGACCTGGAACAACAAAGCTACTTACCTTATTGGCGCAAATGATTATAGGTATAGACAATGTATGGCTCCTCACTTGCTTCAATGGGAAACTATTAAAGAGTCTAAAAAGATTGGAGCAAAAGAATATGATTTTTGGGGTATAATTAGAAAAGAAAATTTTGAATCTGATAGAGAATTTGAAAAACATCCATGGGCGGGCATTACAAGGTTTAAATCAGGTTTTGGTGGAAAAACCGTGCAGTTTGAAAAAACTTTTGATTATGTCGTCTCACCTTTTTGGTATAAATTATACCGATCAATAAAGAATCTAAGGGAAAAAGTTTAAAAACATAACCATGAAGTCTTTGCTTAAAAAACTTACTCCTAAATCAGTCTTAAAAATTTACCATTTTGTTATGGCTATGGTAGCAGCTATTTTTTACGGCTTTCCTTCCAACAAAATGGTTGTCATTGGCGTTACAGGAACAGGAGGAAAATCGACTACAGTTAAGATGATTGGTTCTATTCTAGAAGAATATGGTTCGCGCGTTGGCTGGCTTTCTTCTTTGACTCTTAAAATTTTGGATAAAGAGTGGGTGAATCCTTACCACATGACAATGCTTGGAGGATTCAAGCTGCAAAAATACTTAAGAGATATGGTCAAAGAAGGCATTCATTATGCAATTGTTGAGGTAACTTCTGAGGGAATAAAACAGTTTAGGCATATTGGGATTAATTTTGATGTTCTAGTTTTTACCAACCTGACTCGAGAACACATTGAAACTCATGGTTCTTTTGAGAATTACCGCAACGCAAAACTAACGGTTTTTAAAAAATTATTATCCCAAAAAAGAAAAAAACTTTCCTGGATGAAAGAATCGCAGCCAAAGATTATCGTTGCCAATTTAGACGACGAAAATGCCAGTTATTTTATAGAAAACAAAGCAGATAAAAAATTTGGCTATTCCTTAAAAGAGATTGAAGCCCTAAGCAAAGACATTAAGCTTTTCCAGGTAGTGTCTTCAAAAGTTGATGAACATGGGGTAAGTTTTAAACTTGATAGTACCGAATTTAATGTTTCTCTTCTTGGAGAATTTAATATTTATAATGCCCTTGCCGCCGTGACCACTGCTCGCGCTCTGGGTATAGATTTTATAACGGCCAAGCATGCCCTTTCAAAAATAAAAACAGTTCCCGGCCGAATGGAAAAAATTGAAAACAATAAAAATATCAACGTCGTCATTGATTTGGCTCATACTCCAGATTCACTAAAACAAGCCTATGAAACTCTTAGAAAAGCCTATTTTCTCGTACCGGGGTTTAAAAATATGATTTGCGTTTTCGGCTCTGCTGGCGGAGGGAGAGACAAGTGGAAACGACCGGTTATGGGAGAAATTGCTGGAGAATATTGCGATAAAATCTTTTTAACCAACGAAGATCCATATAGCGAAAATCCTCAAGAAATTATAGAAAGCATCGAAGATGGCATTAAAAAAAGCAAAAAAGTTGAAAATCAGGATTATTTCAAAATTGAAGATAGAACAGAAGCAATCAGGCAAGCACTAAAATCAGCAAAAAAAGATGATTTAGTCGTTATTACCGGCAAAGGAACTGAAGCGACAATGGTTATTGGCGATAAAAAAATCCCTTGGAATGAAAAAGAGGTCGTTGAAAAAGAACTAAGCAATCTTTAAATATAGATTTTAATCATTAATATTTGATTAATAAAAAGCGGCGCGATTTCTTTCGCAGCCGCTATTCGTTTTAAAACGATTTACTTTCATCAACTTTTAAATGCCCATCTTCTACATGGAGAGAGTGATGATATCCGCAAGAACAAATCATTGAGTCTATTAGCATGTGAGTTGGTTCATATTCATCTATCGGATGAATGTACTCGCAAGAACACAATATTCCCCATTCCCAGGGTATTTGGTGATAACCAGCGTCAATAGCTGTATGTCGATTCGTCTTGATTAAAACAAATTCTTTTGGCTGATGTACGATGCCGTCTTTAATAATGCTTTTTGGTAAAACATTAGGTGGGTTATTGTGTTCTATTTGGGGTACATTTTCGCCAAGAAAAGCAATGCTCAAAAATAATCCCGTAAGCATTACAATCAAGACAAATGGCCAGGCCCAATCTTTGTTTGACGTTTTCATTTTTTCTCCCTTTTCTTTTTACGCCTTGTTTATCTGCCCTGCGACAATATTAGGTGTTTTTACCTCCTTTTTTAAAGAACTTTTAAAGAACCAGGTAAATAAAAAACTAGCCCCCTTGATTTAGGGCTAATTATGTTTATTAGAATTGATTGCTGTTATATTTTACTAAATACAAATTCCCCAGACCAAGGTCGGCTAATTAATAAGTAATAATAAGCAAAAACGCTTTTTAAGTTGTCTAAAAAGTTATTCATTACGATTTATATTATTACCAAAAAGATGCTTTGTCAAACTTTATTCGTAAATATTAACATTAAATCACCTTTATAAAAAATCTTTTTCCTTTGCGAATTACGACAGGACAGTCAGGTTTTTTTATTCTCATCATTGGATCATCAATGATCTTATCGCCAACCTTGATGCCACCTTGCTCAACTAATCTGCGCGCTTCTGTGCGAGAAGGTGCAAGTTTCGTTTTGACCAGTAAATCAATAATAAAATCATCTTTTTCAAGCTTATATGTTCCCATTTCGTCGGGGATTTCTTTTTTTTGAAAAACTGATTTAAAGTGTTCTTCGGCCTTAACGGCTTTGCTTTCGGAATAGAGCATTTTGACTATCTCTCTGGCTAATTGCATTTTAACATCCCTAGGATTTCTCACTCCTGAAATCATTTCCGTTTTTATTTTAAGAAGTTCATCATATTTAGTATCAGTTAAAAGCCCAAAGTAGGTGAGAATATTTTTGTCCGGCATTGACATGGTTTTACCATAAATTTCTTCTGGCGACTCATCTATTGCGATGGTATTTCCTAAGGATTGGCTCATTTTTTCTTCACCATCAATTCCAGGAAGAATTGGCATCAATACAAGTGCTTGGGGAGTTTGGCCTGCATCTTTTTGAAGTTCACGAGCTAAAAGTTCGTTAAATTTCTGATCTGAACCAATAACAGTTAAATCTGAATCAAGTTCAACAGAATCTTGAGCCTGAAGAATTGGATAGAGAAATTCGTGTGTCCAAACCGGCTTACCTTGCTTTGTGCGTTTTTCAAACATATCGCGCTCCCAAAGACGAGTAGCGCTTACTTTTTTAGCAATCTTAAGAAAATCATCTAGGTTAGTTTTATCCCACCATTCGCTGTTATAACGGATCTCTAGTTTGTCTTTGTCTAAAATCTTTGTTACCAAACTCACCATTGCTTCAGCGTTTTTACGAAGCACTTCTTTCGATTGTCCTTGGCGAGCCTCAAGCTTATCGGTTGGATCACCAATACGACCAGTAAAATCACCCAAAAGAAAGATCACCGTGTGTCCTGCGTCCTGAAAACGCCTCATAACACGATAATTAACAACATAGCCCAAGTGAATCTTTGTGGTTGTTGGGTCGGCTCCATGCTTTACGCGAAGTTTTTTGCCAGACCCTATTTTCTCCTCAAGCTCTTCCTGGCCAATAATTTCAACAGAGCCCCTGATTATATCGTCAAGGTTCATATTTGTGACCAAATTGATTACATTTTTAATTAAACTGGTTACATTTTTCAGTTTAAGACAAAAAAATCACTAAGTAAAGGATAAGGAATTGTTATCCCCATCCCAGAACTTATCCCCAGCCATCCACACCTTCAAATAAAGGACATTTTGACCACGATTGTTCGGTTAATTTATTATTGATTATTCATATTCAATAACGATTTTCTCAAAAATACCACGAGTTATCCACAATTGCTTTTCGGTTTTTGTTCGGTTAAAATTATTTGTGTTCGACCTTCGTTGTCTTTTTTTGACATAACTTCGGCCGACAAGTCAGTATTTTAGTTGATTTTATATCTATTTTACTCATGTCAACGAAAAAATTCATTATTACAAGACGCCAAAAAGAAATTCTGGATTTTATTTTGGATTTTATGGACGAAAACGGTTACAGCCCAAGCTTGCGTGTTATTGGAAAGGCCGTGGGGCTTTCATCCCCCTCTTCTGTCCACGAACAAATAAAAAAGCTTCAAGAAGCTGGTTTTCTTGAAAGAGAAGAAGACTCCAGATCTTTCCTCCCGTCAGGAAAAGCCTTAAGCTTAACCGAAAAATTCTCTGTACCAGTATTGGGAACTATTGCTGCCGGCTCGCCAATTCAAGTCTTTGAATACCAAGAAAATCTGATGATTCCTAAAACCTTAATCTCAAATGGCCACACCGATCTTTTTGCCCTTGAAGTTAAAGGAAATTCAATGATCGAAGAAGGTATTATGGATGGAGACTATGTTATTTGTGAACCATCGCAGAATGTCAAAAATGGCGATGTGGTAGTCGCTTTGGTCAATGGTACTGAAGTAACGCTAAAGAAATTTTATAAAGAAAAGCGCTGGATTCGCCTTATGCCGGCAAATTCAAAAATGCGTCCCATTCTATCACGAAATGTTTTAGTTCAAGGGGTTGTGAAAGCTGTATTTAGAAAATACTAAATTTCGGCTTTCAGCTGCCAATTATCAATTAACTGTGGTGTTATTTTTTTAATTCAATTTTGTTTAAATTTATGTTAATCTATAAATAGAGGTTTTTCGTAAAAATTACAGAAAAATGACCAAAAAAAAGCAGCCAAATCTATTTACCGAACCACCTCAAGTCTTATCGGTTTTTGATTATATTTCCCTTATTAATTCTAATTTAGAGGTTCTTTCTGATATTGCCGTAGAGGGCGAGGTTAGTGAATTTAAGGTTTCCCAAGAAAAATGGGTAACTTTCCGCCTCAAAGACGAAAAAGAAGAAGCTAGTATTGAATGTTTTACTGTCATTTTTAAGTTAAATCAGCCCGTTGAGGATGGTATGAAAATAAGAGTTATTGGTCGTCCCCGTATTTATCCTCGCTATGGAAAATTTAGTATCAGCGTTGAAAACATTGAATTGACTGGCGAAGGATCACTTAAGCGCGCTTTTGAATTAACAAAACAAAAACTCCAAGTTGAAGGGCTTTTTGATGAGGAAAGAAAGCGCCTCATTCCAGAATTTCCCAAAACAATCGGCTTAATTACTTCTCCAGACGCTGCCGCTTACACAGATTTTCTCAAGGTTTTAAAACATCGTTTCGGCGGAATTAAGATTTATTTCTTCTCTGCTCGTGTTCAAGGAAAAGGCGCTGTTGAAGATATTATTGAAGGATTTGATTGGTTTAATCAAAACCACAAAAAACTTGGTATTCAGCTTGTTGTTTTAACTCGCGGTGGCGGAGCCCTGGAAGATCTTCAGGCATTTAATTCTGAAGGTGTTGCTCGGGCTGTTTTTTCAAGCAAAATTCCTGTTGTGTGCGGTATTGGTCACGAAAGAGACGAATCTCTTGTTGATTTTGTTGCTGATCTTCGAGCATCAACTCCTTCTAATGCCGCCGAATTAATTACCAGAGGAAGAGACGATGTTGGCGCAGAAATAGAGGGAATTGTCCAAAATATTGAATATTTATTAAAACATTCGTTGGAGGAAAAACAAAGTTTTTTGAATCATTTTTTTTCAAACTGTTCTCATTTTATTAGTGAGAAAACCTATGAAACCAAGCAAATTCTTTCTACTTTTTTCCACCGGATTGAGGCTATCGGTAGTGTTATTTCTCAAAAAAAACAAGAAATTGGTTTTGTTTTAACAAATGTTGAAAAAAGCATTAAAAATCATCTAATTACTTTTAATCGCACCGTTGGCCAACAAGAATCATTGTTAAAAAGTTACAATCCCTTAGGAGTTTTGAAGCGTGGCTATGGTATTATCAGAAATAAAAATGGTAAAATTATAAAAAGCACTAAAGATATGTTGATTGGAGATAATATTGAAACGGTTATTCGTGATGGCAACTTTATCTCCAAAGTTCAAACAATCAAACCAACTAATTCGTAACCAAAAATATGCCCGAAAAAGAATTTAATTTTAAAGAAGCATTAGAAGAGCTCAAGAAAATCAATGAAGAATTTGATTCAGAAGAAATTGACCTAGATATAGCCTTAGAAAAATTCAAGCGCGGTCTTGAGCTTGCTAAAAAATGCAAGGAAAAGCTATTGGAAGTTGAAAATGAAGTAATTAAGATCAAGGAAAAATTTTCTGCTTCTACTAAAACCCAAGAAGACAACTGAATCACAAAATTAATCTGTAGTTTTACTTAAATCCATGGGTCAAATACCAGAGAAAAAACAACACTACGAAGCAAAGTTTAGAAGGTCTTTTGATTTTATTGCCAATAAGCTTAAGGGTATTAGTAGGGCACGATTTAGCATCCCTGGTCGCCATCCATCAAGACAAGAAGGGCACGGGAGGACAAAATAAATTAAATGAATTTAAAGAATTTTAAAATAGGTCTTTTTTTAAAACAGGCTTTCTTTTTTATTTTTACTCAATTTCTGGGATTCATAGCACTTCTTCGCATACAAAACCAACCAAGCATTAAAGAGGTTGTTGAAAATGGAACTCGAGGAGTTAGTGTTTGGGGATTTTTAATTCAATTTATTGTTGTGACCGCGGTGTTTTTGATTTTGTTGCCTTTATTTAAAAAGAAGCCGATTTTTCTTAAAATTCTCTTTTATTTTAGTATTTTTATCGGCACCAGTTTTCTTTTTGAGCTGTTCCTAGGAGAACCATTAGCCGCAATCATATCTATTGGATTAATCGTTCTTCTGATTATTAAACCGTTTGTCATTTTTCATAATCTTGTTTTTTCCGCCGCTTTTTCTAGTGTCGGCTTGATCCTGGGAATGACATTTCGACCATTCTCGGTGGCTTTAATTTTAGCAATCCTGTCGCTATACGACTTTATTGCCGTCTATTTTACGCGCCATATGGTAAAAATGGCCCAGGTACCAGCTTCAGAAGGAATATTTTTTGGCTTATTGATTCCCCAGAAAAACCAATTTTTCTCCCAGACAAAAAATCTCAACAAGATCGGCAGTGATACAGATTTTTCTTTTTTGGGTGGTGGCGATATGGTCTTTCCTTTGATTCTTTCTTTGAGCATAGCAAGAAATAGCTTTCTTGATGGCATTATTGTCTCTTTGTTCTCTTTTTTGGGATTATTAATGCTTCACTTGATTTTTCACTCCAGGAAAAACAAAGTGGCCATGCCAGGACTCCCTCCTTTGGTTTTTATGACTCTTTTGGGATACCTCGTTGTAACGGTTTTTTAAAAATGTTAAAATTGGGTAGAATTTCCCTTAATTTCTAGTTTTAATTATGGCTGAAACAAAACAGTATTTAAAATACAAAATCTGTGTTTCTGGAGCAGCTAATACAGTCAATTGTCCAGAAAATGCCCTGGAAATGGCTGAAAAGCTTGGACAAGAAATTATTTGGCATAACGGCATTGTGGTAACCGGCGCAACAACTGGCATGCCTTACTGGGCAGCTAAGGGAGCTAAGATGGCCGGCGGAATTAGCATTGGTCTTTCTCCTGCTGCTAGCGAAATTGCTCATATTAAAAAATATCGTCTTCCTGTTGATTATTTCGATGTTATTATTTATACAGGATTCAATTACGCCGGCAGAAACCTACTCCTAACTAGGGCTGCAGATGCCGTGGTTGTGACTTGTGGTCGCATGGGAACGCTAAACGAGTTCACGATCGCCTTTGAAGACGATAAACCTATCGGCATTCTCGATCTTGAAGGCAATGACGGGACAACAGACATGATTAGAGACATTATCAAGGCTGCGCGTCGCGGGTCTGGAAAAATTGTTTATGATAGCGACCCTAAAAAACTTATCGAAAAATTAATTCCTCTTATCGATAAGGAAAGAGGAATTGAAATGCCTAAGCTTTAATTAAAAAAACATGGAAAACCTAATTGTTCATTATTCTTGGTCAGTGTTCTTTCTTCAGCTTGTTTTGGCGGCATTACTGGGAGGGTTTTTGGGACTTGAAAGAAATTATGTTGGGAAAGACGCTGGTACAAGAACTTTTGCTTTGATTTCTCTTGGTTCTTGCCTTTTTACAGTCATTTCTGTTGGCGCCTTTCAAAAATTCGTCACAATAACTGGCAGTTCTTTCGATCCAAGTCGTATTGCCTCTCAAATTGTTGCTGGTATTGGTTTTATTGGCATGGCGGTAATTTTCCGTCACGGAACTAATCTTGAGGGTGTAACAACCGCTGCGAGTATTTGGGTTGCCGCTGCTATCGGTATGGCCGTTGGCGTAGAACTTTATATTCTAGCTGCTATTGCAACGGTTATTGCCTTTTGTATCCAAGGTGTTTTAAGAATGGCAAATCTCGAAATGAGACTTGAAGAATGGCATAAACAAAGACAGAAAAATGCTAAAAAATCTTAGAGCTTCTTTTAAGGCTATTTCTATTATTGTCGGCACAATTATTGGTGTCGGTATTTTTGGTTTACCTCAAGCAATTGCCCGAATCGGATTTTTTCCTGGAATTGTTATGCTTGCTTTGTTGTCCTTGGCTACTCTTTATCTTCATTATCTTTACGGAGAAATTGTTCTGCGCACCAGATCAAAAAAAAGATTGGTCGGATATGCTGAAAAATATCTTGGCTCTAAAGGAAAAACAATTGCTGCCGCATCGGCTCTTTTTGGTCTTGTCGGCTCTCAATTAGCATATCTTATTGTTGGTGGCGACTTCCTTAAGATTATTTCTCGTAATATTTTGGGGAGTAATCCGCTTTTTTATATTGTTATCTTTCTTATTGTTGGGTCTCTTGTTGTTTTAAAAGGCACTTCAGCCATCGCAAGTGTGGACTTCTTAATGAGTGCCTTTTTGATGACAGTTATTGTTGTTATCTTCTGCGTTGCTTTTCCTCAGATTGATACTGCTCATTTCTCGGGAATAAACATGAAAAATACTTTCCCGGCTTATGGAGTAATGTTGTTTTCCTTATCAGGAGCGATTGCTATTCCTGAAGCAATTGAATATTTAAGAAAAAAGGGGAACAAAAACTACAAGACAGTTATTGCTGTCGGGACGATTCTTCCTCATCTTCTATATATTCTTTTTATCGTGGCAACAGTTGGTTTGGTTGGACGCACAATTGGCGAATCAGCCATTGCCGACCTAGAGATCTATCTTGGAAGCAATATCGTTATTATTGGGGCTTTGTTTGGCATAGTTGCTATTTTTACATCATTTATTGTCACAGGCGCAACGCTGATGAAAATTCTCTGGTATGACTACAAGATTCCTAAATTGCTTTCTTGGTTGGTTATAAGCATCCTCCCCTTAGCTTTGTTTGTTGGAGGAGTACAAAGTTTTATTCTTATTATTGGTGTTGTCGGAGCAGTCATGGGTGGAATTGATGGCATTCTTGTTATTCTCATCTTTCAAAAACTTAAGAAATTATCAAATAGTAACCCTGTGATAGTTTCTGAATTTTCTCGGCTTCTTAAGTGGTTATTGTTAACAATCTTTGTTGTCGGTATCTTGTACGAGATTTATTACTTTGCCTCAACAAGATGAATTTATTTGAAAAAATAATTTTTTACGCTACGATTTTTCTTGTCCCGTTCAATATTAAAAAATTCATAGCAAGCCCTTTGTCTATTGAGCCCCTGACTGAATTTGGTGCTCTTTTTTTATACCTATCAGATATATTAATCTTGATTCTTCTGGTGTTATGGCTCTATAAAGGTATTTCTCAAAAGAAACCGAAAATAAAAAAACTAACTGCCTTAACTGCTTCGTTTCTGTTTTTTGGTCTTTTTCTGACCTTATCTTTATTTTCTAGTAAAAATTTAACTATTAGTTTTTATTTCTTGGTTAAAATTTTACTTCTAATTGGTTTTTATTATTATATTAGGTTAAAAATTAAAAAAGACGAGCTAGTGAGTGTTTGTAAAATAATATTTATAAGTGGTATTGTTCAATCACTAATTGCTTTAGGACAATACATTAAACAAGGCAGTCTAGGCTTAAAACATTTAGGAGAAAGCGTTGTTGCGCCAAATCTTTATGGCGTTGCTAAGGTCGATTTTCTTGGCCAGAAAATTATTAGAAGTTATGGAACTTTTTCTCATCCCAATATTCTTGCTGTCTTTCTTCTGGTTTCTGTCTGTTGCCTCCTATACCTCGTTTTAAAGCATAAAAAATCTATTTACCTTATCGGATTACCTATTATTGTTTTAGGTCTCATCCTGACCTTCTCACGCACTACAATGTTTTTAGGATTGATTTTTGTTTTGTCTTTTCTTTTCTATTCTTGGCTAAAGGCCAAACAACTGAAATTATCCCGAAAAACAGTTATTGAGTCAGCTTCTGTCTTTCTTTTGTCCATCATGGTGTTTCTTGTTATTTTCGCTCCCTTAATAATCCAGCGATTCAATATTCAAAAAGAAGAACAAGCTGTTTCTTTGAGAGTTTTTTACAATAATGCCGCTTTTGAAATAGTAAAAAAGTCGCCGTTAACTGGCGTAGGATTGGGTAATTTTATTATTAAGCTTAAAGAAATTCACCCCAATCTTGCCTCCTGGCAATACCAGCCAGTTCATAATATTTATCTTTTGTTATTTTCTGAAATTGGTGTTTTTGGGCTTATTTTCTTCTTTTCTATTTTGTTTATAATTTTCAAAAATTGTTTAAAGTCTAAAGTTCATCGTTTAGAGTTGGTAATTTTTGGTGGCTTAGGGATTGTTTTTCTCGTCATCGGACTAACTGATCATTTCTTTCTCACTATTAATCAAGGAATGTTATTGTTCTGGTTGACTTTGGGAATCGTTAGTAGTAGTATGACAATAGTTCTTAAAAACAGGGAAGTGAAAAGCAAAAACTAAGGAGGAAATAAATGAAACTCGTAAGAAAGTTGATTGAGGATGTTAGAAATTTAGTTGGAAACATTCACAGAAAATGGCAGCGTTATCATGCTCGTCGCCTTGAGAAATACTGGGTCTCTCAAAGCAAGATTATGGATTGGGAATTAAAAGATCGTATTGGTATAGCTTACATCGAAGATTATCTTGGTTTTGATGAACAAACTGCCAAAGCTTTTATGCAAGGAAATCATCAAGCTCAACACTTAATCGGCATGAAACAAGCTAATTTGCCCAATGATGGTGCTGATAGATTCTGGGATCAGATTAGAAGAATTTTTCCTCATACATACCAAGACAGAAATATTGCTTTTCTAAAAAAGAGCGGCGGACCAATGGCTATTTGTTCTTTTTTAAATTCAATCGCCGAATGGGGAAGTTCTCCTGTTCTTTATGCTTTAAGAGTCAATGCTCATGTGTATAAATAGGAGGCAAAAATGGCAGTAGCTTTGGGAGGCGGTCCGATTCCTATAATTCGCAAGGTTTCAAGAAAAAAGAAGACTAATCAGTCTTCTTAAGAACAAATACAGCACAAGGTGCTGTATTTTTAATTCTATATTCTAATTTCCAACTTCTATCTTCTAATCTCTAATTTCTAACGCGATACTTTTACTTTTATCTCTTTAATTAAAGAACCAACCAATGCTCGGTTGGTTTTGTTTTTTATTTCATCTTGATAAAACCTCAGTTCTTGCGCCAGATAACTATTGGCACACTTAATATACAATACTGACCCTCTGAATTCAAACTTCATGTCCTGATCTAAAACGCATTTTTCAAAACCCAACAATTTCTCAATAACCTTTCTCGCTTCCTTAAAAACCTCAACCCTTTCAAGTCCTCTTTTAAACCTCGGGTCTTTTTTTACTTTATTAATAGCATAGTTTATGCTGCTGAAAGCCATATTATTCAGTATCGCGAACTGGCATAGCGATATAGGTATACGAATTATCTGTTGCCGATTTCATCAATAATGGTCTTTCTTTGCCATTTGCTCGCAAAACCACTTTATTTTTATCGGTATTATTAAGTCCGTCTATAAGATAGCGATAATTAAAAACTAATTTTACATCTTCACCTTTAATTTCCGCTTTAATACTTGAGTTATGTTCTCCTAATTCTTGAGATTTAGAAGATATATTAATTAATCCTTTATTAGAAAAAGAAAGATTAATGTCGTTAACCTTCGTAACGAAAAAGCTGGCAATTTTAATTGCTTCAATTAATTTGTCTTTTTCAACAACGACTTCTGTTTGGAATTCTTGAGGAATAATTCTTTCGTAATCAGGAAAATGACCTTCTATTAATCTTGATATCAGTTGAATATCTTCAATGTCAAACAAAATCTGATTTTCTTTAATAGTAATCTTAACATCCTTATCGATATCACCCAAAATTCTTGTAAGCTCAATAATGGTTTTTAATGGGATGATCAAAGATATTTCTTGGTTTTGTTGAGGAATGGCCTTTTTCATTACCTTTTCTGCTAAACGAAAACTATCGGTCGCTACCAATTTAAGGTCGCCCTGTTGGGTAATTTTAAACAAAACACCGGAAATTTCTGGTCTAGTATCTGAGAAAGAGGCTGCTTGATGAACTTGAGATAAGGCTTTGTGAAAATCTTTTGATTTAATAATAAAAAGCGGATTTTCTTCTATTTTGGGAATAATCGGAAAATCTTCAGCACTCATCCCTTTAATGTTTGCGTTGAAATTATTACATTTAACCATTAAGCTGTGTTTTTCTGATTCGAGACTGACTTTGTCTTGAGGAAGAGAAGAAACGAAATTACTCAAAACCCCGACTGGGACAGTAATCTTTCCATCTTCATCAACTTTCGCTGATACCCAAGTAGTTAATCCGATTTCAAGATCAGTCGCTGATACTTTGAGTCTACCTTTATCTGTTTCAATTAAAATATTACTCAAAATGGGCAAGTTGATATTTTTCCCAGTAACTCGTTCAACAATGCTAATAGCTTTTTTTAATTTTTCTTGAAGACAAATGATTTTCATAATTATTATTAATATTTTATATATAAAGAACCAATTATTATTAAGAATTTTTCTTTTGGGGATAAGTTTTTAAAAATCCTTATCGAGTGTGAATAATTTACGAAAGCTCATACGGATTATCTGTGAATATCTCGGGATTTTTTCTCTCAATACGAGGATAAGTTTTTCAATTTTAATTTCCTGAAAAATACATTCGGCGAATTGTGCGCGTGATTAACCAATGGTTATCCTCAGTTTTTCCCCAGAGATTGGTGAATCTATAAAACTTCTTTGACAGAAAAGGCAAACCTTATGTATTGTAAAGTCGCTCCTTTATTAAGTTTAACTCCATTACAAGGCCTTCATCTAATTGGCGATTGTGTTCAACTTTATCGCAGGCATGTATAACTGTCGTGTGATCGCGACCACCGAGTTTTTTTCCGATAGAAGGATAAGATTCATGAAGCTCTTCTCTGAGAAGATACATCGATATCTGGCGCGGTTTGACTAATTCCTTTTTTCGGCCTCCTTCGATAATGTCTTCCAGGGGTATTTCGTAAAACTCCGCAACAGTCTCTAGTATTTTCGAAGAAGAAACACGCTTGGGTGGCCTCACGATTAAATTTTTCAAAAGCTCTTTGGCTTTTTCTAGATCAGGAATACTATTATTAGATTTATAGTAAGCGTGAATTTTGTTTAAAGAACCCTCAAGTTCTCGAACGTTTTTTTGAACTTTACTGGCAATAAAATGAATAATATCATCAGAAAGATTGTATTCTAAAGTTTCGAGTTTAGATTTAAGAATAGCAATGCGGGATTCAAAATCTGGATAAGAAATATCAACCGTCATACCGCCTTCAAAACGAGAACAGAGGCGCTCTTCAAGAGTAGGAATTGCCTTAGGCGGACGATCGGAACTGATAATAATCTGTTTATTAGCTTCATATAAAGCATTGAAGGTGTGGAAAAATTCAATCTGGGTTTTCTCTTTTCCGGCCAAAAACTGGATATCGTCAATGATTAAAACATCAATCTTGCGATATTTCTTTTTAAAATCTTCCATCTTTTGGGTTCTGATTGCATCGATTAATTCACTTGTAAAAGCTTCGGAAGAAATATATTTAACTTTGATCTGGCCGGGATATTGTTTGACTAATTCATTGCCAATAGCCTGCAAGAGATGAGTTTTACCTAAACCAACACCACCATAAATAAAAAAGGGATTATATTCTCTTCCAATATTTTCTGGTTTTACTAGGGACAGTGCGGCAGCATGAGCAAGTTCGTTAAATGAACCAACAATAAAAGATGAAAAATCATATTTGGGATTTAAATTAGTTTCCTCGTCGATAATTCGATTGCTAAGCAATCCTAACTGAGGTTCTTGAGTTGATTCTTCGGGACGGCGATTAATAATAACATCAACAACTCTCCTAGAGGCGACAATATATTCCAATTTCTTTACCTCAGGAGAAACATTACGCAAAGCTCTTAAAATTAAAGTATTACATCTGTTTTCAAGCCACTCGCGAGTGAACTGATTGGGAACTTCAAGCGTACAGATACCTTCATTTCTGGAAACAAGTCGAGCGTTTTTAATCCACGTAACAAAATTGGCCTTAGAAACAGATAATTCTATTTCGCCGACGGCGGCTTGCCAAAGTTCTTCAATGTTCATAAACGAAGGATAACATCTTTAACGTTATTTTAGCACGGAATCCTTAAATGCAATTTTTATCAACAAATGCGTGGATAATGCTGTTTTAGGGGATTAACCTGCATTTTTTGTTGATAACCTGTGTAAAACTCCTTAATAACCACATTTATTCTATATCTAAGCTACCTCCAATTGCAAGAGATATGCGAAATAAAAAAACACGTTTTCGGACATGTTTTTGGTTTAAATTTTTAATTCAATTTAAAAAGTGCTTGAGCGTTTTGGGCGGTGACTTGAGCGACCTTGGAAAAACTAATGCCTTTTATTTCGGCAATTCTTTCTGCTATATATTTTACGTATAAAGGCAGATTTTTTTGACCACGAAATGGCACAGGCGCAACGTATGGACAATCAGTTTCAACCATCAATTTTCCCAGAGGTGTTTCTTTTATAATTTCATCGTACGCCCTAGTAAACGTAACGACTCCTGTAAAAGAAATAAGAAATCCCAACTCAATCATTTCTTTGGCGTTTTCTTTTGTGCCGGAAAAGAAATGAGCTACGCCGCGAGGCGACTTTAAACTATAAACTTTAGATTCTAAACCGTAAAATTCTTCCAGGATTTCAATGAGATCCTTAAATGCATCTCGGCAATGGACAATGACGGGTAATTTGAGTTTTTGGGCGAATACCAATTGTTTCCTAAAAGATTTTTTTTGAACTTCCTTATCTTCTTCAGTTTTGGCGTAAGTATAATCTAGGCCGATTTCGCCGATGGCAACGACTTTTTTGCTTTTTGCCAGCGCTTCATATTTTTCAGCATCAAATTCTTCGGGTCGAGATTTGAAGCTTGGTTCTACTTCATTCACATCAATCTGATTGGGGATAGCGTGAATGGGGTGAAGCCCGATTGCCGCCCAAACTCCTGCTTTATATTTCTCGGCGATTTCAACGGCGCGCTTACTGGTTTCGTATTGCGATCCGACATTAATTAGCTGAATATCATTCTTAAAGCACTGGTCAATTATTTCATCAGCGTCATTTTTAAAGGCGCTAAAATTAAGATGGGCGTGGGTATCAATCAACATAAATTTAAAATTTAAAATGAAAAGTGAAAAACCTAGGTTATTATTTATTTTAATAGTTTTTTAATGAAAAGAAAGCCACAAATTTTATTTTTTTTGATAAAACATAAAATAAAGATATATAATAAGATAGCAATATTATTTTAGTAGTATTGTCACAAATGAATAAGTTAGCCAAAAAAATCTTTAGAGAACTAAGCTATCAGACAGGGCGATATATGGTTTCGCCTGAATATGTGAGCTTAATGGTTACAGGAAGATGCAATTTTCGTTGCCAAACCTGTTCTATTTGGCAGAACAAAGAAAAAAAAGAATTGAGCGAAGAAGATTGGCTTGAAATAGCTCATAAATTAAGCAAAGATTTAAACACTGATGTTTTTGTAGAAATAAATGGCGGAGAGCCATTAATGAGACCCTCTCTGGCCGTTTTTCTTGTTAAAGAACTAAAGAAGCACTTTAAAAAGGTAACCCTTAACACAAACGGATTACTTATTAATGAAGAAATTCTTGATCAACTTAAAAAGGCGGGGCTGGATGCCATAAAAATGTCTTTTTATAGTTTGGATAAGAAAATCCATAATCAGTTGCGTGGAAATTCCCTGGCCTACGATCATGCAATGGAGGCAATACAGCTTATAAATAAAAAACAGATTGAGCTGGAAATTGGCTTGCTTGTTACTTCCAAAAACATAAAAAATGCGGTAGAATTGGTTATGTACCTTCAAGTACTTCCCGAAACATCAATTATTCTTCAGCCGCTTGATGAAAAGATTGGTTTGTCTGAATCTTTAGATAGATCCGGCAATAAATTAATTACTAGTCTTTGGCCAAAAAGGGGCGATGTCGATACTTTTTTTTCTTGGATAGAAAAAAATAGACAAAAAATAAAAAACTCGCCCGCTAATCTAGAAGCAATTAAACAATATTACTTAAATCCAAAAAGTACCTTAAGTTTTCGTTGCTTTGCTGGCCAGAGAAGTTTAATTGTTCAGCCCGATGGTGATGTCATGCTATGTTTTAAAGGGAAAATCATCGGGAACCTTAAAGAGCAGAACCTAGAAGAAATTCTTAAAAACGCCACGAACGAACGAAAGGAAATTAAGAATTGTAGTAAATATTGCCGTATTATTGGCTGTAATTTTTCCCGCGGTCTAAAAGAAATAATACAAGAAAAAAAGGGAAGATTTTAATTATGAAAATTTTTTATGAATCCGACCACATCAATTGTTATTAGAACAAAAAACGAAGAAAAATATCTAGAACGAGTTCTTCAAATCCTGAAACAACAAACCTATCAGGATTTTGAGATTGTTATTGTTGACGATCATTCAACCGATCGAACTTTGGAAATTGCGCAAAATTATGGTTGCAAAATTGTGTCTATTCCAAAAGGAAAATTTACTTATCCCTATGCTTGTAATATTGGCGTTAAAAATAGCGTTGGGCGATATATTGTTTTTTTAAGCGGACATTCCATGCCAATTAACAATGACTGGCTTAGAAGTGGTTTATCTAATTTTCGCAACGAAGACGTTGCTGGTGTGTATAGCGTGGTCTCGGCTTTATCCAGTGCAAATCTACTAGAAAGATTTTTATATGGCACAAATGTTATTAGTAGTAAAAAAAGACTTGTTATTGATAGGCCTGAAAAAGTTGGCATGGGTGTTTTAGGTTTTACAAATGCGATTATTGATAGGCATCTTTGGGAAAGATACAATATTGATGAAAGATTTGCCAGGGGTGGCGAAGATACGGCTTGGGCCAGGTACTGGGTAGAAAGAGGATTTGTTGTAATTCACGATAAAAGATTTAGAGTTTATCACTCGCACAATATGGGTCCAATCGGCCAAGTAAAGCAATTTGCTAATTGGGTGACGCTGAGCAGACCAAGGAAGTTTAAGGCGCAAGATAGGAATTTTGAAACTGAACTAGAAATCCAAAAAAATTATTTGACTTCCTCCTCCTATTTTCGTAAAGCAAAAACAAGCTTTCTTTCTTTTGCTAAAAAGATCTTTGAGGAAGAGAATACTTAATAGAGCAACATCACAACATTAACGCTTGACAATATTATTGCGAGGCGTTATCATAGATTAATATAAGCATGATTAAGAGTTTCTATTGCAAAGAAACACAAAGAATTTTTAAAAGAGAACCTTCTTCTAAATTTCCCTCTTCTATTCAACGATCAGCGGCAAGAAAGCTTTTGATGATAGATGCAGCTACATCCTTAAGGGATCTTCGCACTCCTCCGTCTAACCACTTGGAAAAATTAAGAGGGAAAAGAAAAAGACAATATAGTATTCGCATCAATGATCAGTGGCGCATATGTTTTGAATGGAAACAAGGCAATGCTTATAAAACAGAAATTTTCGATTATCATTAACTAAAAACATGGCGATAAAAAAAGTAAAACCAATTTATCCTGGAGAAATTCTTAAGGAGGAATTCTTAAGGTCTTTTGGTATTACAGAATATCGTTTGGCAAAAGATATTGCTGTATCTCCCAGGCGTATTAATGAGATTACGCATGGAACAAGGGCAATTACTGTTGACACGGCGCTTCGTTTTGCTAAATATTTTGGCAATTCACCACAGTTTTGGTTAAATTTACAATCGCATTATGAATTAGAAATACAAGAAGAGAATATGAAAGATATTTTGAAATATAAAGTAAAAACTCTAAATTACGCGACATAAAAGAACAGTTAAAATGATTTTCAAAACAAAAAAACAGCTTTCAATGAGCTGTCTTTTTTATTTTTAACTAATTTATTTTTTAGTCTTGAAAAAGATTTTTAATAAAATCCATAACACCTCTTTTAATTCTCGGAGAATCCTGGATTTCAAGTTTTTTCATGTAAGTGTCGAGACATTTATCCACAAAATCTAATATTTCTTGATTATTTTCAGCTTGAGGATACAAATCAAATCCTTGTTTTTTTAAGTCACGATATTGTTTTAGCGCATAGGCCCAGGCGTCTCTTTCGTGCCTGATTACTATCTCTCCATAAATTTCACGCTCCTTTGGTCTTAGCGTTTCTTTTTCTTCAAGTTTTTGGTGCAAATAAAATTCTTCCTGAGATATGCCTTTTTCAATATGACCGATCTCATGGAGAATTCCTAAAATTGCCGTAGGTTTTTCTAAAATTGGAGTTGCAGGAATTTCAGCAACCCTTCTGTCGATAGGACTAACAAAGAACTTTCTTCTACTATCGTCGTGTGGTTGGGGTAAATCCTGATTCTCCGGCACTTGAGTAATTTTTGTTCTGTCTGGATCTAAAACATATCCTGGAAAACTGATAATTTTTTCTGTTGTTTCCGCATTAGAAATAGAGTTTGTTGCGTATGGTCCTTCAGTTGCAAATTTCCACTCGGGCGGCAGAAGAGAAGAAAATTCTAAAACTTTTCCTTCAGAATTTATAAATCTTATTTCACTTACCTCGCAAACATTCACATCTGTTTCGATATTATTAAAACTCTTGGCATTCTTTCTTTTTTCGGCGCCGCTGTAAATTATTTCTGCATCCAAATCGCCCAATTTCGATTTTTCAGACCAAGGTTCGCGTTCTTGCTTAAAACCATCTTGACGAAGCGTTTCTGTTTGGCTCGGGAAAGATTCAGGACTTCTAAACATATTAATAATTTATTAATCAATTCTTGGGAAAAGGATATTGAGTGGTTTTAGGGTTGTGCCTGGTTTAATATTTGTCCAACTATCTTTGTGTTTTGGATTTTTGACGAGTAATTCCTTTATATTTAAAACATTTGCGATTTTGAGCGAAGTTTCGGGCATAAAAATATAAATCTGCCAGGCAATCTGGTGAATTGCATCCAAAAGACCATAAAGCACCCAATTTAATTCTTCCTGTTTCTCCTTCTTTGCTAGTGCCCAAGGCTCAGCCTGGTCAATATATTTGTTCGTTTCGGCAATGAATTGCCAGATTGAAAAGAGCGCCTCATTAAATTTGAAATCTGCGATATTTTTATCAATGTCTTGCCATGCCTTTTTCCAATTATAGATTTTATCATCAACTCTGAGAGGATGAATATTGGGATCTTTATTGATTTGTGGCACTCTGTTATCGCAGTATTTTTCAACCATTTTTACAACTCGAGAAACCAGATTTCCTAATCCAGAAGCCAAATCGGCGCTATAGGTTTCATCAAACCTTTCCTGAGTAAAATCACCATCACCGGTTGTTGGTATTTCCTTTAAAAGATAATATCTTAATGCGTCTGCTCCATATTTCTCAATGATTTCAAATGGGCTAACGACATTACCTAGGGTTTTTGACATCTTTTGTCCGCCCGACGAGATAAAACCGTGAACAAGAAGAGTGTTTGGCAGTGGCAATCCGGCCGAAAGGAGGATGCCTGGCCAAATAAGAGCATGAAAACGGAGAATATCCTTTCCAATTATTTGGATGTAAGCAGGCCAATATTTATTAAAATTAGCCTCATCAGTACTTCCAAAACCTAAAGATGAGATGTAGCTTGTTAGGGCATCGGCCCAAACATAGATTGTTTGAGTATTGTCGCTCGGAACAGGAATGCCCCAATCAAGAGACGAGGCAGGACGAGAAAAGCTGACATCTTGAACACCATCTTTTATTAAGGAAAATAGTTCGTTGGTTCTAATTTCGGGAATGATTTTTAATTTTCCAGATTCAATTAATTGTTTAATCTGATCGCCATACTTTGAGAGTTTGAAAAAATAATTTTCTTCCTTTATTTCTTCTGGCTCGGCATTATGAAGATGGCATTTTCCATCTTTATCTAGGTCCTTTTTAGTAATAAAAGCTTCACAACCAGCACAATAAAGACCATTATAAACTCTTTTGTAAATATCGCCTTTTTCTTCCAACATCTTCCAGACTTTTTCAACCCCGGGCCAATGGCGCTTTTTATCGGTCGTTCTTATAAAATCATCGTTCGAAATGTTTAATGCTTTTGTTAACTCTAAAACCTTTGCCGAATTTTCATTCACTAATTGTTGAGGAGTAATGCCTAATTTTTCGGCAGTTTTTTTGTTTTTAACACCATTTTCGTCGGTACCTGTTAAAAAACGAACATCTTCTTCTTGAAGTCGGTAGTAGCGCGCCAAAACATCTGCCTGTGCCAATTCCAAAGCAAAACCAATATGAGGATGAGCATTAGTATAAACAATGGAAGTTGTTATATAGCACTTTTTCATTTATTTATTAAAACGACGAATTCTCCTTTGTTTTTGTCATGATCTAATTTTTCTAACACCTGCCTAGGCATTCCTCGATAGATTGTCTCAAATTTTTTGGTCAATTCTCTACCCAAGATAATCTCTTCAATCTCTAGGTCTATAATCTCTGATAAAAACTTTTTTATTCGATAAACTGATTCATAAACCACTACGGGGAATTGAGAAGTTTTAATAATATTCAAGAAAGTTTTACGCCCTTTTTTCTTTGGAACAAAACCCAGAAACAAAAAACGGTTTACATTAAAACCGGCAACTGACAGCAACGCGGTTAAGGCAGAAGGACCTGGTATAGGGATAATCTTTGTGCTTTCACCAAGTACTTTTACAATTTCCTGAATTAATTTCCCCCCTGGATCTGATATGTTTGGTGTACCTGCTTCAGAAACAAGCGCAATTTTTTTACCGGATCTTAAAAGTCCAATAATACTATTATAAACACTACCCTCTGAGTGTTCATGGAATGATTGAAGACGGGTTTTGATTTTATATCTATCAAAAAGCCTTTTTGTTACAAGCGGTTTTTCCGATAATACAAGATCCGTCTCTTTTAGTATTCGCACTGCCCTTACGGTTATATCTTCTAAATTGCCAATCGGAGTGGCGACCAAATAAAGTTCTCCCATATCACTTTGATTTAGAATTTTGAAACTTAGTTAGTCCAAAAATATCAATAGAAAATTCGGAGATTAGCATAGTAATAGGAATTGCCAGAATCATACCAACAATACCACCTAACTTAACGCCGATTAAAATTGCTAAAATTATTACGATTGGATTGAGTCCCGTAGTCTTTTGCATAATTTTGGGAACCAATAAATGATTTTCTAATTGTTGGATAATAATATACAGTCCAAGAGTTATGAGTGCTAGGACAGGAGATTCAATAAAGGCAATCGCAATAGCCGGGATTGCTGAAAGAATTGGACCAATAGTAGGTATTAATTCAAAAATTCCTGCCAAAACAGAAAGCGCTAAAGCATAAGGGATTTGGAGGATTGTCAGGCCAATAAAAGTCATTAAACCAATTATTAGACCTAAGAGTAATTGAGAACCAAACCAACGACTCATTTTTTTTTGGGCTCGCTTCCAGATATTAATCGCATAATCTCTTTTTCCTTCTGGTATAAATGTTCGGATAATTTTTCGCATACCCTCTTGTTCTATCGTTAAATAAAAAGATAAAATAAAGACAATAATAAACGAAGCGACACGACCCATAACATCTCCAGTTACAGAAAAAATATTGAAACTAAGTTGGCTAATCTTTTCGCTCAAATTAACGAAAAATTCCTGGAATTGGCTCTGGTCGTGAATAATATTTCTAAGCAATGTAATTCCAGAACTTAGCTTGTCTGCTATATTGGGCACAAAATTTGATAGTTGTTTTAGTTCACTCGATAGAGGAGTAATAATGATTGTGAGCAAAAATCCGATAAATGCGATTGCGAGAAAATAAACAATAATTGCCCCAACTGTCCTTGGAATGCGATGTTTTTTCAACCAGTTTACTGGAATACTGGCGGTCGAAGCAATAATTAGGGCGAAAAAGAGAATAACCAAAACATTTCTGATTAAAAAAGCAAAGAAAACCAAGGCAATAACTGCCAAAGTCTTAAAAATTGTACTTGATGATATCTCTATGGTTTGTTTTTGTTGCTTTTCCATGGATATTTTTAAAAAATTAAAGTGTTTTTCAAGGACTTGTCCTTATTCGGAGCAATAAGGGCAAGATTGAGATTTTTAGGTATAAATATTTCTTGGGCAATATTGCGAATATCTTCGCTTGTAATTCTATCTATTTTTTGAAAAATTTTCTCTGGTGAACTGATCTTGTCTTTAAGAAGCTTTTGTCTTCCCAAGAAAAAGGCAATATCACTAGACGTCTCGAGAGCAAGCAAAGTTGTGCCCTTAATATGTTCTTTGGCTTTTTTGAGTTCTTGTTCTGAAACGAGATCTTGTTTTATTTTTTCAAACTCATCTTTAATCAATTTTATCACTTTCTGAATATTTTCGTGGTGAATTCCCGCTTGAACTACAAAATAACCACTATCAGTGTAACTTTCTTGAGAACTTTTAATATAATAACAAAGTCCCTGTCTTTCTCTAATATTAATAAATAAACGAGAACTCATACCTCCGCCCAAAATAGTATCTATGAGCGCTAAAGCGTGGCGCTTTTTACTAAACATATCAAAGGATCTTGCCCCAAGACAAAGATGGGTCTGGTCTGTTTCTTTAGAAAAAACAACAATTTCTGGTTTTTCTTGTTTTTCAACAACCTTGATTTTGTCTTTGGTCTCTTGGGTTGGATATGAGCCGAAGAATTTTTCTACTAACTTGAGAGTTTTATCAGAATCAATTTTTCCGGCAATTACTAACAAAGAATTTCTACTGCTATAATGATTTTTAAGATAGTTAATAAAACTTTCTTGTTTAAATTGAGTAATATTTTTTTCTGTTCCTATAATATGCCATCCTGCCGGAGTATCACCGTAAAGAAGTTCTTCAAAAACCTCGTCGATATAAGCAATAGGGGTGTCTTGGTATAATTTTATTTCTTCAGCGATAACTCCTTTCTCTCTCTCAATTTCTTCTTCTTTAAAAAGCGAGTTAGTTAGCATATCGGAAAGAACATCTAATGCTAAAGGAAGATGGAGATGAGCAAGTTTTATATAAAAACCAGTATATTCTTTTCCTGTAAAAGCGTTATAAATACCGCCAACATTGTCGAGGGTTTCAGAAATAGCAAGAGTGTCAGGGCGCCTGGATGTGCCTTTAAAAAATATATGCTCTAAAAAGTGAGAGATGCCGTTTTCTTCTTTGATTTCGTATTTTGATCCGGCTGCGACCAAAAACAGCACCGTTACAGTTTCAGTGCTTTTTAGGGGAGCCAATACAACCCTAAGACCATTGCTTAATTGGTGGGACTTGTAATTCATTAAAGTTTCAAAAAATTCATTTTATAGTAAATTTTTCTGGTTAATTCGACATCTTTCTTGCAATATTTATAGATTTCATCATATTCTTTATCAAGATATTTTCCGTAAACTTCAGAACCGCACATTTCGTCTTTTGAAGTGGCGAAACCGAAAATTTTCGCAAGCGTATCTAGGGAAGTATTGCTGATCATCGACCATTTTTCCCACTCTCTCATTGTGTCATAAATCGGCTCTGATCGATAGCGTGCAAAACTTAGCTCTCTTGATGGCTTGATGCCATGAACAATTGATCTTTTATAAAGAAACCTAAGGTCAAAATCCATGACATTGTGCCCGATAAAAACATCAACATCTTCGGCAATTTTCCAGAATTCTGTTAAAATCTCTCGTTCATTTCCTTTAATAATAATTGCGCCTTCTGATTTCGGCGGTTCTTTAATATAGGCAATGCAAAAAACTCGACCGAAATTACCGTCTAAAGCAGTTCTTTCAAAAGAATCACCTTTTCTTCTCTTGATAATTTCTTCAACTATTTCCTTCTTTTCTCGCTCGGCGGGAATTGTTTCGATATCAAATATTAGGCGTGTCATGAAATATGGGATACAAGGAATAAATGGGATACAGGGGATAAATGGGGTTTTAAGCTCCCCCTTTTTTCTTTTCTCCCTTGTAATCCTTTTATCTCTTATTGTATAACAAATAAAAAATAAGGCAATAAAAGGATTTAAAAAAACAAAAGTCAACTTTTCAGGTGAAAAATTGACTTAAAACTTTATCTTTTTGGAATTTCTTTATGTTGCGATTTACTTGGCGATAAAAAGCTGGGTAATGAGAACGATTAATAATTTTTCTTTGCCACAATTGGCGATAGGGTAATTTCTGGTAATGAGCCAATTCGTGGGCCAGGGTACGCAGAATAACGCTTGGCTTTTTTGGCCTTCTCTCTCGAGGAGAATAGAGATCTAAAACTACTTTTTTTGTCTTGAGATTGATGTAGGCAATGCGAAATGATTTCTTTAGATCTTTAATCGGCGATTTTCTTTTCATTGCCTGAAAACGAAAACCGGTAAGATTTAAAATCTCACAGGCTTGTCTAAAAAGGAACTGTCCCAGCTCTTCCTGCGTCATGCGCCAAGAATTTTTTTAAGAGCTTCGACTTTATCTGTTTTTTCCCAAGGTAGATTTAGTTCCGGTCTGCCAAAATGACCATAGCAAGCGACTTGACGATAAAGCGGTCGTCTTAATCCCAAGTGATGAATAATGGCGCCTGGTCTTAGATCAAAAACTTTTTTAACTGCGTCCAAAATTTCTTTATCGGGAATTTTTCCAGTATCAAAAGTGTAAACATCAATTGCCAATGGTTCTGCCACACCAATAGCGTAAGCAATTTGAATTTGGCATTTGTCTGCCAATCCAGCTGCTACAATATTTTTTGCTACCCATCTAGCAGCATACGATCCAGTTCGGTCAACTTTTGTCGGATCTTTTCCCGAAAAACAACCTCCGCCATGAGAACCAACTCCGCCATAAGTATCAACAATAATCTTTCTGCCAGTTAGACCAGTATCGGCGGCTGGACCACCCTTAACAAATCGACCAGTAGGATTTACAAGAAATTTAGTCCTCCTATCAATAAGTTTTTTTGGTAGAATCGGCAACATGACCTTACTGATAATGTCTTTTTTCAGATCGGAAAGTTTGGTTTCTGGGTCATGTTGGGCGGAAACTAAAACGGTTTGAATTCTTATTGGTATATTGTTTTTATATTCAACCGTTACCTGAGACTTTCCGTCTGGTCTCAAATATTTAATTTCTCCTGACTTTCTTACTTCAGATAATTTTTTGACTAAACGATGAGCCAAAACTATAGGAAAGGGCATCAATTCTGGCGTTTCTTTCATGGCGTAGCCGTACATCATGCCCTGGTCGCCTGCGCCTATATCCAGGTCGTTTGGATCGTCTACGCCCTGGGCAATATCTCGAGATTGTTCCTGAATAGCACAACTAATTCCACAAGTTTCCCAATCAAAACCAATGGAAGAATTATTGTAACCGATATCTTTGATGACCGATCTGGCAATTTTGGGAATATCAACATAACAATCAGTTGTCATTTCTCCGGCAATCATCACCATACCGTTGGTCAATAATGCTTCCATTGCAACTCGGCCCATGGGATCCTGTTTCATAACATCGTCTAGTATTGCATCAGAAATTTGATCAGCCATCTTGTCGGGATGGCCCTCGGTAACTGATTCAGAAGTAATTAAATAATCTTGATTATTTTTCATTGTTAAGTAGTTTAGTTAATTCATTGTTCAAATTCTTAATTTTTATTCTTGTTTGTTTCATAGAGTCTCTTTCTCTAATAGTGACTGCTTCATCGTTGATAGTTTCGAAATCAACAGTAACACAAAACGGTGTGCCAATTTCATCTTGTCTGCGATAGCGCTTGCCAATACTTTGAGTTTCGTCATATTCACAGATGAATTTATTTTTTAGATCGTCAAGAATTTGTTTGGCAATTTCAACCAATTCTGGTTTCTTAGATAATGGCAAAATCGCTATTTTTACAGGCGATAACCAATAAGGAAATTTCATAACGACCCTCGTTTCCTCTTTTTCGTCTGTTGTTGGGGCTTTTTCTTCATGATAATGTTCACACAAAACAGCCAAGACAGTTCTATCAACACCCAAACTTGGTTCAATCACATGGGGAATTATTTTTGTGCCGGTTTCAGGGTCTGTGTAGGAAAATCCATGGTTTTTTAGGTCAAAATCTGTTCTGTAGGCAAGACCATAAAGTTCTTTTTTGCCAAAAGGAAACAAATATTCAATATCAGTAGTTTTTTTGGAATAATGAGCTAATTCTTTGTCTTCAACAGCACATTCATTGATGTTTTCTTTACTCAATCCAAGTAAATCCATCCAGTTTCTTAATTCAGAAAGCCACTCATCAAAATATTTTTGCCAATCTTTTTCTTCGACAAAATACTCAATTTCCATCTGTTCAAATTCGCGGGTTCTAAAAATAAAATTTCCCGGCGTGATTTCATTACGAAAAGCCTTGCCAACTTGAGCAATTCCAAAAGGCAGGCGTTTTCTTGTAGAATCAACAATATTTTTAAAATTAACAAAGATACCTTGGGCTGTTTCTGGTCTTAGATAGGCGATGTTACCATCCTCCTCTCCCTTGGGACCAATAAAAGTTTTAAACATTAGATTAAACTTGGTTGGTTTTGTAAAATCCTCGTTTTTGCAACTTGGACAAATCGGTTTTTCCAATTCATCTTTTCTGAAGCGCATGTGGCATTTTTTGCATTCAACCAACTCATCAGCAAATCCTGCGCCCAAATGACCAGAAGCCTTCCAAACCTCTGGGTTCATAATTAATGCAGTATCAATACCAACCATATCTTGCCTGTCTCGAACAAACTTTTTCCACCACACCTGCTTAATGTTGTTCTTGATCTCAACGCCCAGCGGTCCATAGTCCCAAGTGTTTGCCATGCCGCCATAAATTTCCGACGATGGGAAAATAAACCCTCTTCTTTTTGAAAGTGAAATAATTTTTTCAATTGATTTTTCCATAATTTTAGCGCTCAACGCTTTGATTGGTTTGTAATTGATAAATTTTAGCACTGAGACTTTGTTGGGTAAATGTGTCCTTTCCGCTAATTTGCGCTTCTTCAACCAGTCTCAAATTTGATCCTTTTTGAGTTGGCGAAGGGATTGAGCTTACTTTAAAAATAACTTGTTTAACCGGACTTGTAAATCCTGTACCAGCCTTAAGTTCCTTGACTTGCCAAAGCAA
>Ga0247842_10001077_pt1 | contig 48813 bp, 42 predicted proteins | sample LaCruzMarch2015__3_FD_192411 | JGI IMG/M metagenome (GOLD analysis project Ga0247842, IMG submission 192411) | Freshwater microbial communities from meromictic Lake La Cruz, Castile-La Mancha, Spain - LaCruzMarch2015_19m | ecosystem: Environmental > Aquatic > Freshwater > Lake | place: Spain...
TGTTAATTGTTTTTATGATCCTAAACTATATGAGCCTTATTTCATAGTTTCTGTTGAAAACAGCAATAATACAGGATTATTACCTTTATGGTTTGACAAATCAAGGAAAACATATTTCTTTTTCGGAGGTGAATATCCAGAAAACCATGATTTCTGGTTTGATATTTCAAATTTTAGTGATTTTATAGCGCAAATTCCTGGTAAATTTGATCTGTATGAGATAAGTAAAAAAGGATTTCAAAAAATTAAGTCTCATAATGATAAATTAACCAATAAGTTTGAGCAAGCTAGTTTTGTCTATTTTATTAATCTTGAAAAAATAGGTTATAATCTAGACAATCATCTTAAAATATTTAGTAAAAAACACAGGAAAAACCTGAAATATGATCTTAAACAGCTTGAAAAAATAAATTATGAACTAATCTATGAAAAGGATGAGCATTTTGATAACTTTGTAGAATTAAGTGTCAATAGATTTGGAAAAGAATCAGACTTATCTGAAGAATATTTTGTGAAACAGATGAGAAGGTTTACTGATTATCTTGCAGATAAGGGTATGTTATACACCATTTGTATAAAGATAGATAAAAAAATTGAAGGGATTGAGTTTGCCGCTTTTTATAATGGAGTATACTATGTCTTAAACGGAGCAAGCAACATCAAAATAGAGAATTTAGGTAAGCTGCTTATAATGAGCCATATCAAAAATGCAATAGGTCTAAAAGCAAAACAGATAGATTTCTTGGCTTCAGAAGCAGGAGGATGGAAAGATCTCTGGAATCTTGAACAAGAAGAATATTATGACTACTCATCCTAAAATTTTTCATTAGCTTTATAAATAAAAAACCAATATTTTCCAATATGACACTTAATATAATTGGTATAGGATTAGGAGATGAAAAAGATATCACTCTAAAAGGTCTTGATCTAGTAAAAAAATCTGATATTGTTTACCTAGAAAACTATACTTCTAAACTTAATTGTGATATCTCTAAGCTTGAAAATCTTTATGGAAAGAAATTGATTCTAGCAAATCGCGATTTAGTTGAAAATAAAACAGAAATTATAGATAATTCTATCAAAAAAGAAGTCTCTTTTTTGATTATTGGCGATGTTTTTGGTGCAACAACCCATATTGATATTGTGCAAAGAGCTCGCGAGAAAAAAATTAAGGTGAATATTGTCCATAATACTTCAATATTAAATGCAATAGGTGAGACTGGATTATCACTTTATAATTTTGGCAAGAAAACATCAATACCTTTTGCTAATAAAAATGTAGTTTCACCAATCAAAGTTTATGAAGAAAATTTGAAATTAGGATTGCATACATTATTTTTATTGGATTTAAAGCCAGATGAGGATAAATTTATGTCTGTAAATGAAGCAATCGAATATATCCTTAGAAATAAGGTTGATGAAAATAAGATGGCTGTTGCATGCTGTGCAATCGGTTCTGATAAGCAGATAATAAAATATGGAAAATTAAAAGATCTGAAATCAAAGAAGTTTGATGCTTATCCGCAATGCCTAATAATTCCAGGAAAGATGCATTTTATGGAAGAAGAGTTTTTAGAATTTTATAAGTAATTATGTTTTAAATAATTGTTCAATCTTAACCTGTTCTAAAGAATTTTTATCATAAAATATATACCATAAAACATTTTCTTTGTCTAAACCTATACTTGCTCTATAGCATGTATCATTAATCAATGCATAGTTTACCCATCCACAGTCTGCTAGCTGAATATCTACGATATCTTTTTCTTCAACTATCTTTGTATTTTTTTCGAAATCTATCCCAATAAAAGATAATTCTGTACCAATTGCTTTTTGTTTTATTTTTGATTCTGCGCTTATATTACATCCTAATACTAATATCAAAAATATAACTATAATTGATTTATTCATAGAACCTTATATATTATTCTAGTATAAAAATGTATTTATAATCTATATTAAAATCAAAACAACCTGAAGAAATTCTTTATCTTTTTTTGAATACATTCCTTAATTCACCAATTAAATTTCTATCATCAATGAATGATTTAGGTTTCGTTACACCTTGTAGATATGTATGAAAAATTCTTATAACCTTATCAAGAGATGGGACATCTGTTAAAGCTTGTGTAATATTATTTACTCTTTCCCCTTCTGCACTGAAAATATGGTTTAAACCATCATATTTGAATACTTTACCATTTAACATCGAGTAAACACTTTCTAATTCTTCAATAGGGTTTTGCAAGGTTTCTTTTGTAAAAAGACCAACCATCTTTTTTAGGGCTGTTACAGATCTTCTTTTCCAGTCAGAACCCAATCCTAAGACATAATCTTCTGTTCCGTATAAAAACCATTTATCTACTCCAAGGATATATTTATCTCTATAATGCCTTATAAAATCTGATTCTACAGCAAAAAAATTGAGTAGGTTCATATAATCTGAAGGGTTTTTTATACTGGCCATATATTTTAAGAAAGGCCTTATTTCAGGTATTTTTAGATATATCAGTTCAATACCTTTAAATCTTTTATTCCTTTCAAATTTTGAAATATCCTCGTGGTCTGTCCTTTTACTTTCTCTTTCCATAGGCATATTTTGCGTTAAGTCTATCACAAATTTTACTAAAGAAGGAGGCATTATTGAGAATGCATTTGCTAAAAATGGAGGGAATAAAGATTGATATTTTTGTGGCAAGGCGATACAAACAACTACATTAATCTTTCCACTATCTAGCGTTCCTTTCTTTATTGCACTAAGAATTGTTTGTTTTATTTCTATAAAATAATATTTGAGAGATTCAGACAGTTTAGCTACAGATTCTTTATCATCTTGGTTTTCCTCTATCTTTGAAGAAATCTTATAGAATCCATCCATCAAGCTGTAAATTTTAGCTTCAACCTCTCTATTATAGCTTGCTAAAGCGAACATGGCAGCAACTCCTCCTGTGCTATGTCCAAAGATTCCTACTTCTCTCACACCAAAATGAGACCTTAAAATCTTAATCGAATGAAGTATATATTCGCTCATCAATGCAACGTTAAATTGACCTGATGATTCTCCATGAGAAGGAAGATCAATAACATAAGCTAAGGCTCCTGAATAAGCTAATGATTTGCACAAAAAGTCATATTGTTTTCTAGAAGCATGAAAACCAGGAACAACTAAGATGCCACTTGGAGGAATTTTTGAAAAGTCTTTTACATAAACAGTTCCAGCAATACCTCCGATAAAAAAATCTCTTTTTTGGCATTGATCTGCAGATGATATTTCTCCTGTTTTAATCTCATTTATGTTAACTAAAACTTTTTTTAAACTAGCTTCTAATCCACTAACCCAATCAATCAATGTATCAACATATTGCTCAATATCTTGAGCAGCATTTTTTATCTCAAGCTCTATTTGTTGTGTCTTTTTACCAATCTTCTCTTTTGTTCTAAACTTTAAAGTTAAAAAGACAAGTTTATTTTGAAAATCACCAGTATAGAAAGAAAAAGCTTTTAATAGCTTTTCAGAAGAAATTTCCATCTCTTTTTCTAATTTAAGAAGATTAGTGTTTGTCTGTATTGCTTTTTTTAAGTCTTCTATGACCCTTTCAACATTTATTTCTGCTCTTCTTTCGCATCTTCTTGTGTAATACCAAGCTCTTCTTACTTTTTTGTAATCTTTTTCTTGATCTGAAAGACCTGTTTCTTGCTTTATCCTTTTTATATCCTCTTTTAACTCTTTAAGATAATTAAATTCTGCTGCAAACCATTTGATTGCGTTCTGAGTATCTGAGTTTAAACTATGAAACAAAGTCATACAAAATACTTATTTTACTAATATTTAAACAATTCGTTTAAAACAACCTGAAGAAATTCTTTATCTTTAATCTTTTAAGCCTTTTTTCCAGCAATTCAGCATTTGGAAATGATCTTTCTTTTTCCCTGAAAAGATGTGTATGATGGAAATTTCTTCCGTTTTTGCTGTAAAATTGGTGTTTTTTATGCAAAAGCTCGTGATACATGATATAGTCAACTAATTCTAAGTCATCTTTTAAAGCAGAGCTTATTGTTACAGTATCTGTTGCATAACTATAACAACCTAATTTTGTAAAAGAACGTTTTCCAAACTCAAGATTTGGTTTTTCTAACAAGCCATCAAAATACCTGTCATTAATCCTGATAAAGCTTGATTCTAAGACAGGATCATTTTTCGTTTTTGGCACATAATTATGAAGACTTTTTATGAAATGAGTGTACATATCAATATTTTTTGTATGCTTCTTTGACTTAAACAGTTTGATAAGAAGCTCTTGGACTAATCCAATAGTTATCTCAGGATCGATATTTTTCCAGTCTTTGCTCAGATTTAGAGTTATATGATTTCCACGACATCTTATATTAGCATTAAACGACCTGAATTTGCCGCTATATTTAATATCAGTTAAATAATTAAACTCTTTTTCAGGATACAATCTTTTATAGGATTCTTCAATAAGATTCATAATACTCAATAACAACAAACTATATAAATAAGTTTCTAATATTTTTACTTATAATATTCACGATATTAAAGGAGGGAAAAAGATGGTAAATGTCGCAATTAATGGTTTTGGAAGAATAGGAAGATTAGTTCTAAGAGCAGGCTTAAAAGATAAGACTTTGAATTTTGTTGCTGTAAATGATCTAGGAAATCTAGATACAATGGCTCATCTGTTCAAATATGATAGTGTCCATGGAAAATATAATGGAACTGTTGAAGCAAAAGATGGAAATCTTATAATCGATGGTAAAAAGATAAGATTTTGTTCTGAAAGAGACCCTTCAAAACTTCCTTGGAAAGAACTTAATGTTGATATTGCAGTAGAAAGTACGGGTATCTTTACAAATGAAGAAGGATTAAAGATGCATCTAACAGCAGGTGCTAAAAAAGTAGTTTTATCTGCTCCAGCAAAAGATGGTGCTCCTGTAACAACTGTTGTCATGGGTGTCAATGATAAAGATATTGTAGGAAAAACATTTGTTTCAAATGCTTCTTGTACAACAAATAGTTTAGCCCCAATATTAAAAATACTAGAATCTAAATGGGGAATTGAAAAAGGCTATATGACAACTGTACATGCTTATACAAATGACCAGCAGATATTGGATTTACCTCATAAAGATCTAAGAAGAGCAAGAGCTGCTGCAATAAATATCATTCCAACTACAACAGGAGCTGCAAAAGCAGTTTGTTTGGTAATCCCTTCTTTGAAAGGAAAGATGGATGGTATTTCAATAAGAGTTCCTGTTCCTGACGGAAGTTATACTGATATCAATGTATTATTGAAAAAAGAAGTTTCTGCAGAAGAGATAAACAAAGCAATAAAAGAAGCTTCTCAAAAAGAGATGAAAGGTATTATTGAATATTCTGAAGAAGAATTGGTAAGCTCAGATATTGTTGGAAATCCTGCATCAAGCATATTTGACAGCAAGCAGACTAAAGTTAATGGAAATCTAGTAAAGATTGGAACCTGGTATGACAATGAATGGGGATTTAGCAACAGGATGATTGATGTATTAAAATTAATGAGCAAATAATCCGTAATTATTTCAGTATAAATTTAAATATTCCATATCCGCTCTAATTGAGTATGGAAGACCTTGAAACAATGCTTAAAACTTTAAAAGATATGGATTTTAAAGGAAAAAGAGTTCTTATGAGAGTTGACTTTAATGTTCCTATCGGTAATCCTGATGGAAAAGGAGATATTGAAGATGATTTCAGGATAAGAAGTGTATTGCCAACAATCAATTATGTTTTAGATCATGGTGCTTCTCAGGTTGTTCTTATGAGCCATCTTGATCCTTGGGATGATATTTCTCCAACTACAAAAGATCCAAGATTAAAGATGGATAAAGTTGCTAAGAGATTAAGCGAATTATTAGAACAAGATGTTAAAAAAGTAGATGACTGCATAAATATCTCTTTGCCTTCTGCAAAAGTTGTAATGCTTGAAAATTTAAGATTCTATAAAGAAGAAAAGAAAAATGATGTTAAATTTGCAGAAGCTTTAGCCAAAAACGGACAAGTTTATGTAAACGATGCTTTTGGAACATGTCATAGAGCTCATGCTTCTGTGGAAGCTGTTGTTAAATATTTTAAAGAGTATGGCGCTGGATTATTAGTCCAAAAAGAAGTTGAGATGCTTTACCCTGTAATGAAAACTCCTAAAAAACCTTTCTATGTTATAATGGGAGGTTCAAAAGTTAAAAGTAAGATAGATGTCATTGAAAGCATTGGCAAAAAAGCGGATAAGATATTTATAGGTGGAAAAATGGCATTAGCCTTTGCAGGAGTAGAATATATTGATCAGGAGGAAAGAGACGCTGCATCAAATCTTATGGATAAATTTCCTGCAAAACTTATATTGCCCTTAGATTATATGACTGAAGATAAAGCAATCCTATTGGCTGAATCACCACTGATAGCATCTGCTGAAAGGAAAATATATGATATAGGTTCTAAAACAATAAAAGAATGGAAGAGAGAGCTGACAGATGCTAAGACTGTTTTTTCAAATATAATCGTTGGTTATTTTGAAAAGCCGCCTTTTGACAATGGAACAAATTCTTTGATAAGATATATGGTTGAGCTGACAAAAAAAGGTGTAATCACTATTATAGGTGGAGGAGATTCTGCAAGCGCAGTGCAGAAACTAGGGCTTCAGGACAAGGTAAGCCATGTAAGCACAGGAGGAGGAGCTTCTCTTGAACTATTAGAAGGAAAAGAACTTCCTGGATTAAAAGTTTTAGGATATTATTCCTGATCTAGATTTAATTCTATATCTAAGAAAGTATTTATTTTTTCAACAAGCTCTTTTTTGATATGTCTTATATCTATCTTGCTGAAATCAGCGTTCATCTTATCCAACTGATTGTTCAATTTCCAGATTTCATCATCTTTTTCATCCATCTTCTCTTTTATAAGGTCTATCTCTCTTAATACTGTAGATGATTTCATCTTTTCTTCATTGTTTCTTAACTGGGTTTTTAGATGATTATATTCTTTCAAGAAAGAAAATATTCTTATTTGGTCCAATGTTCTTATAACCTCTAATGTTTTTTCAACTTTTTTGTCTTTAAGGTCAATAACATCGTTTCTTATGCAATCTTCCATTTTTTTTAATACATGCAAAATATCCAGATTTTTATCTTCTGATAAAGTGGTTATAGGATCTGCAAGATACTTATTTATCAGCTCTTCATAGGAAATATCTATCTTTGCCTGCTTTTTCAATGCATGCTCTAAAATTGCAAAATAATGTGTCATATCATCTTTTATCTCATCTAACTGTTCGTTGATCTTATGCTGCTCAACTTCTATCGTATGATATTCTTTGTACTCTTTGCTCTGCTCTTTTTTTGAAATGTCAAAATGAATGCTCTTTTTTTCTTCTTCAAGCTCAACAACTTTGTTTTCAAGCTCTTTCATCTCTTTTTTAATATCTTTTTCTTTTTTCAGAGTATCTTTTAGGTTTTGAACCTTATTTTTGATATCTTCAATATCTTTTATCTTATCATCTCTAAGGCTGTTTTTTAGCTCAACAATATGATTATCCAAATTTTTGATGTTTTGAGCAACCTGATAAGATTCATTTGCAAAGAAATGCTGTAAAATTTGATATGCTTTTGATGTTGCTCTGCCTAGTTCGTTTATATCTTTCTGAATCTTTTCTACAGATTCAATGCTTATCTCTTCAGGTATCTGCAATGCTTCAATAAAAAGAGAAATTCTTTTTATATAGAATTCGCGATTTCCTTCCATATAATGTTTTTCTTTAGGAGTTATATTTTCATTCTGAAGCTTAGCATGTTCAAGATTATTTATATTGTCTTTTATGATAGAAATCTGTTCTTTTATCTTTTCTATTAATTCTTTAATCTTTAGTTTGTTTGAATCATAAAATCTTTTTGTTTTTTTATCAAACCAAGGTTCTAATGATTCTAGAGTTAGACCTATCTTTTCTTTAGATCCCATCAATTTTTTGATTAATTTTAGCATAAATGCCTTAAAATAGGCAACATTATTAAATATTTGCGTTTTATATATACTCATGGCAAAAAAACACAAGATTATGAAGGAAAATCTGAAAAAACAGGCAAAAATAGATATTATTAGATATCTAGAATCAGCTAAAGAATCATTTAAGCAAGATCATAAAAAATCAAATCTGTATGTCCATAAGGCTAGACTATTGGCTATGAAATATAATATAAGACTCCCAAAAGAGTTAAAAAAAACATTCTGCAAACATTGTTATTCTTATCTTGTTCCTGGTGTAAACTGTAGAGTAAGAACCCGTGAAGGAAAATTGATCTATTATTGTTTAGAATGCAAGAAATATATTAGGATACCTATACATAAATAATGTTTTCTTATTATTGTTACTACTATATAATTACTATAAAACGAAAGCTTTATATATAAGCTATTCTCACTAAATAGTAGTTATAATAGAACCAAAGGCCATTATTCTCCCCCCGAGTGAGCATTTCTTTGGTTTCTTTTATAATTAAAAATCAAAAGGTTAAAAAATGGAACACAGCAACGAGTATGTATATGATGAAGTGACAGGCGGAAGAGGAAAGAAAAAAGTACTTGACGCTCTAAACAAAACTAAACTAAGCAAACATGAGATGGATGAACTATTCTGTGATTGGGGATAAATATGGCTGATCTTAATATAGACAATAAATTGTATGGACTAATAAAAAGATCACATCAACCGATAGATCCTGAAGAGAAAGCAAAAAGAGAACTCAAAAGGCAAAAAATTGATAAGTATGCTGCCATCACATTAGCTTCTGCAGCTGCAGTCACATTACTTTTTATGGCTGGAAGATATGCTTGTGTTAATGATAGGTCTGATAGAGAACAAATTCAGTCCAAAAAACCAGCTGCAACAGCACCTTCAAGATTAGAAGATGTAACAAATCAAACTTTTAATTTGTCAGTTAGCAATAATACTTCTGATGTAATACAAACTTTAAAAAATGATTATAAAATAGCTGATGATTCATATTATCAAGGAAGCAAAGATAGAAAAAAATACCAAGCAAGTATTGACTCATGTACAGAAGCTTTAACATTAATAGATCAAAATAATGTATGGAAACATTATAAAGATGATTTCTTATATATGAGGGGTCGTGCCAAAACCAATACAGGAGATTTAGATGGTGCTGTAAAGGATTTTTTAGATTCTTTAGCTAGTGCAAGCTTAGAAAAAGATCCTAATCATGATCAAGGTACAGAAAATCAATCAAATTTAGCTTTATACCAGCTTTTAAGCGGAAAATATAAGGCAACTGCAAAGACAGCTCTAAAAAAATATTTTGGACAATATGATCTATCTGAACAGCAGAAAATTTTAGGAAATCTATGGAAGGAACAAAAAAATACTGCTTATACATTATTAAGCAAATAGATAACCTAAACATTAATAAATAACTAATTCTTTATTTTTATTATGTATAATTTGGAATTAGATAAGGTTGTAAAAGAAATAAAATCAAAAAAAGCTAAAACTGTTTTAATTCAGCTGCCAGAAGGATTAAAGCCCAAATCTAAAGAAATTGTTGATTTTATACAAGAAAAGACCAAATCAAAATGTTTTATTTGGTTAGGAACATGTTTTGGAGCTTGCGATATACCTAAAGCTGATTTTGATCTGTTGATACAATGGGGTCATTCTGAATGGAAATCTTAAATTATTTTCTGATTAGTCTGATTGTTTATTTAGGATTAGCTGCAGGAATAATAATATCTTATATGGCTAAAGAAGAGCTAAAGCCTGGAAAGAGATATTTTATCTTAGCCCATAATATTATCTTAGCTTTTATCTTATTTTTTATACTTGAATTTTTGAATACAAATATCTATTTAGTTTTATTTTTGCCATTGATTTTTACAACATTTTTGTTTAACTACACAAATACCTATCAAAAAAGCTATGCTTTATATCCTATCTTAGGAGCATTTTTTTATATAGCTTCTAAAAATATCAATCAGCTATTGATAATCTCTACATTGATACTCTTTTACGGATTTTTGATTGGTTCTTTACAGATTGACTTAAAGAAAAAGAATTATTTTCAGATATTATATAAGAATCTGTTATTTTTTATATGTTTAATATTGTTTTTTCTATAATGTATAAACAAGATAAGAAACCAATAATCCTAATATCACACCTGCTAAAACCTCTATTGGTTTGTGCCTATATACTTTTATCCTTAAAGTTGTATCTCTAACTACTAAAGCAGAAAATATTGCTGTAACTATAAATAAAGATGTTAAACCTTGATCAAAATATACTGCCAAGCTCAATGCAGAGACAGTAGATGAATGAGCAGAAGGCATACCTCCTGATTTGTATAAGCTGTCTAAGCTTATTTTTTTCTCTTTTCTAGATCTTATTGTACCTTTTATCAATTCTGCAAAAAACCATGCCAAGAATGCTGATAACATTATTTTTAACATATATCGGATAAGATATACCCTAATATAAATATTTAGTTGTTACTTTATAGTAGTTATAAAACCGAAAGGTTTATATAGTATTAATAAGATTTAATAACCATGAAACATATAATCAGTGTTTCAGTTGATGAAGATACCATCTTTAAGCTTAGAGATATTCTTCGAACACGTTCTTTTAGGAATAAGAGTCATATTGTGGAAGAGGCTATCAAATGCTTTGATGGTGACTTAAAATGATCAGCCAATCACTTGAACAAATATTAAGAGAAGTGCGTTCGTCTGATCTGCCAGATAATAAAGAGAGACTTATAATAGGGCCACTTATCAAAAGCTCAGATAAAGTTCCTTTAGAATTTGTTGAAGAAGTTAGTAGTACTATTAAAGATATTAAAGAAACATATCAATCAGATTATAATTTTTTGAGTAATTGGATAAGGATTCTTGAAATGTCTCCTGTTTGGAGATTAGGAGACTTTGCTTCAACTACTCTTTTTTTTAAATTAAAACAAGTTTGTGATGCTTATCAAACTGAAGATTTTCAAAAAATTGCTAAAAAATCTAAATCTAACTCTAATTTGATAGAGCTACTAGGAAACAGAAAACAATTTGTTGATCAATGGGTTAACATTTTATCAAATGAAAAATATGATTCTACTACTGTTGATAAGGCTCTAGAAATATTAAACAAATGCTCAAGTACTAATTTAATAACCAAATCAGATAATATTTTCCTTCATCAATACTTAGAATCTCCAACTCTTCTTGAGATGATTAGAGAAACTATAATCTATATTACCCATGTGGATAGGCTTAATGATGGTTATACTTATGAAAAATGGAATTTTTTTGAAGAGATTGACCCTTCATTAGATATTGGTAAAAAATATCAAGACTTGATAAATGAATTTGAAAAAATTGATGCTTCTTTTTTAGTTGACAAATTAAAAAATTATATCTCTAGAGGAGATTTGTTTTTTCCATCACAATTATTACCTATTATCAACTCACTTAGAAAAAATATTGATGATCCTATCACTTTAGCTTATATGCTAGACTCAGATAAACATATGTCTAATCCTACATTTGCTAAAAAATTGGCAAATTTAGAAAGAAAGTTAGGCAAATCAAGTCATCTAAGATTTGTTGGGATGATGGATGAAAGATCTAATACACCTCCTATCAGATTAAAACGTCTTTTTGAAAACAGCAAAGAATCTTTTGAAGGATTTTTGGATATTTTGTTAGATAAAAGATATAACCAATATGTTGTTGATACAACTTTGCATATCCTTCATGATATCAGCTCTTGTTCTGTATCTTATCCTATAAAAAATATAATCCCTTATTTAGATTCTCCATCTCTTATAAAACTTTTTTCTAAATGCACTGATAGAATAAGGGGTGCTGGCGGGTATAATGATGGGAGAGTAATGGAACAGTTTACAGCCTTAATGTCTATTGAACAAAAGCCAGATACTGGCAAGAGATATGAAACTTTATTGAATAATATAAGAAACAGAAGATTATTTTCTTTAGAAAAAAATATTGAAGATTATATATGTCCTGAAGGTAAACGTTCTTTGCCATTATTAGATCCTATATTAGACAAAATTGAACAAAATATTGATGATACTATAGCTCTAGACTATATGTTAAAATATGATTTTTTGATGGATCATCCTGAACTTGCAAAAAGATTATCTTCTTTAGAATCTAAATTTGATTCAGCGAACGAGTTAAGATTTACTCATTTTTTAGAAGATGGTGGTATAAAAGATAAAAAATATGATTCTGGATTAAAATATCCGGATTATAAAATAATTGAAGATATAATTTCTAGATTAGAGTTGATGGTTGAACAATTTGGTCCATCTATCTCTAATTTATTGCTTCATCATTTTCCAGTCCAATTGGATCCTGTTAATTTAAAAAAGGGTACACGTGAATTAGACCTTCAATATGACAGTTATGGATTTGTTAAATCTTACTTTGAATCAAAATATTCTCATATAAATAATGATGTTAAAAAACCATTAAGACCTAAAAATGAAATCTCAAAAGGATTAAATAAAATATTATGCGACATAAAATTAGATTCATCTTTAGGTATAAAAATTCTTTCTGCAGGATTAGCTAAGGATATAGAGGAAGTAGCAGATTGTTGCGAAATCCAAATACCTGGATATGTGGCTTTAAAAAAATTGACACATGGCGGATGGAGCAACAGCTACAAATTAATGAAAAAAGATCAATCAAATGATAAATTTGCAAGATTCCTAAAAATTCCATTTAAGCATGTTTCTGGTTCAAAAGATGAACTAAAACATTTTGGTTCTTTAGATGCTATGATAGCTGAAGAACAAAAGATTGTTGAAGAGTTAGGCAATACAGGTATGCTCCAATATAGCCCTAATTTTCATTATTTGCCTTTACCATCATTTAAGTTCCATGTTGATCTAAATATAGAAAATAAACCTACAAAAGGATTAGTCTATGAATTTATTGATGGTAAAAATTTACAGCAAATAATAAAACAAAATCCATATGGACTTCCAGAAAAGAAATTTTTAGATATTGCTATAAGAGCAGCATATGCATTAAGCTTTGTTCATAAGAATTTTGGCACTCATAATGATGTAAAACCAGATAACTTTATGATATCTTCAAATGGACATGTCTACATATTAGATTTAGCATTTTCAAGAATCCCTAGCTATAAAGGAAGCTTGAGGGCATCAAGGCATTATACTGCTCCTGAAAGGATATTAGGAAATGTTTCTCCAACAGAATATTCAGATATGTACAGTTTTGGCGTTGTTTTGTATGAACTTTTGACTGGCCAAAAACCATTCACTTTTGAAGGAACTAAAGAAGAAAAACAAAAACAGATGGAATTATTTCATTCTGGAAAGATAAAACCTAAACCTATTGATGGTTCAAGATTTAGCAGGAAAGTTATTGGTCTGATTATGGACTGTTTGGAATATGATCCTGAATGTACATTTAGAGGCAGTTATAATAGAGCTTATAGATCAATGCAATCAGTTGAGAATGCTCTTGTAAGGATAAGGGATGAATATAAAAAATGAAAGGTACACTTGAATTATTATGCGGACCAAGCGGAGTTGGAAAATCAAGTAGTTTTGGTGAGAAGAAAAAAGCCTATACTTATACTACTAGAGAACCTAGACCTAATGAGGTCGATGGTGTTGACAGAAGATTTGTTTCACAATCAGAATTTGAAAGATTGGTTAATGAAGGGTTGATACTTGCACCTTATGAAGCTTTTGGAAACAGGTATGGGTTTGCTTCAGACTTAAGAGTGGCTTTACTAAATGGTGACCAGGTTGCTGAGCAAATAGGACCTTATGATTCAATTGATAAAGTTGTTAAAGAGTTTGGGTTGGTATCAAATGTAAAAAAAACTTTATTTTTGGGTTTAAGATATGACATGGCTTATAGGTTGCTAACAAGGACTCTTGAAGAACTTTCTAGTCATAAATTTGGTTTTATTGAACTTAAAAATTTACTTTTGGATAGATTAGAGGAATTAGATAATTCTATTAACAGATATTTAGATAATATGGGCTCTTTTCATTCGTTAAATTATGTAATTCCTAATAAGATTACTGTTCGGCAAGGTCTTACTAATACTCTCCGTGAATTGGATCTGGAAATTGCGCACAAAGATTTAACTAGAAAATACATTTTTGAAGATTTAAAAAGTAAAAAAGATCCTAAACAAGTCTTTTCACAGTTTCTTTGGTATGATGCTTTTGTTATATTTCAAAGGGAACTGTTGATTGGGTTGCAAGGGAAAAAAGAAAAATTAACTCCTGAAATGGAAGTGAGTTTTATGTATTTATATCCCTATCTCCTATCTGATGAAAGAGAACATTTGTTTAATGATATCCTTGGATTCAAGATAGGTTCAGACGATTGTCCTTATGATCCCTTAGGGAGAAACCTATATGAAAAAATGCAGAGGGTACTTGGCGGTTTTACTAACTATAGCGACTCCAAATCTTTAAAAGGTATATATTTGGATGCTTTGGACCGAATTGATAAAAACTATACTTCTGTTCTAGAAGATATCTTATCTTTGCCCTATCCGGGTATTGCTTTTAGTGAGCTAACAGATACAATTGATGAGACTTTTCTTAGAACAATCAATTTTGATAGTTTTGAAGAGGTTGCACCTCACCATATCTTTTCAGTGGGTTGTATATTTTCTGTTTTAAACCAACCAAGCGGTTTTCAGTGGTTTATTGATTCTTCTAGAAAGAATATTGATGATTCAGTTAAAGATAACACCAAATATCGAACCTGTCCTGTTCCTGCCAACTTTTTAAATTTTCTTGAGTACTTGATGCAATTAGATCCCTCAAATTATGATAAACTTAAACCTTATTGTATTCATCTATTATTCAATGAGATGGGACGTAATAAAGATGGTTTAGATTATGTGAAAATATCATCTTCTGATGTAAATCCAATTTTGAATAATAATGGCAAGCAAGTTAGACTTTCAGAATTTGCTTCTTATTTCCTTAGCCTAAAATTTGATCCTGAGAAGGGTAGTATTGTGTAACCATGAAAGGTACACTTGAATTATTATGCGGACCAAGCGGAGTTGGAAAATCAAGTAGTTTTGGTGAGAAGAAAAAAGCCTATACTTATACTACTAGAGAACCTAGACCTAATGAGGTCGATGGTGTTGACAGAAGATTTGTTTCACAATCAGAATTTGAAAGATTGGTTAATGAAGGGTTGATACTTGCACCTTATGAAGCTTTTGGAAACAGGTATGGGTTTGCTTCAGACTTAAGAGTGGCTTTGCTTAAAGGAGAACAAGTTTCAGAACAGATAGTACCTTATGATGCAATTGATGATGTTGTTAATTCTTTTTTTCCTTTTGGAGATTGTAAAAAAATATTATTTTTAGCAGGATTAGAAGATATCAAAAGAAGAAGAATACATAGAAAAAAAGAAGATAATCTTAGGGACGAATCTGATGTAAATTTAGTATTGCCTTATGTTAATCATCTTAATGATTTTGATGATATATTCTATAAATTTCCTGAAATCATATCTGGAGAAAAATTTTCAGATTTTATTGATTTCACGATAAAAGAATTTGAAGATACTGGTAATCTTGATATTGAATATGATTCTGTAGATGGTTCGCTTAGTAGAAATTTATATATATTAAAACATACTAGTTCTAAAGAAGATATTATAAAATTTTTAAAATCATACAAACAAAATTATCCTAGTGAAAGGATTTTAATTCGAACTTACCCTTCTAAAGGTCTGATAAATGATCAAATCGTTAGGATAACTACTTTACTTTCCCCTAAACCTTTTTCTAGAATATTCAGTGATATTTTAGGTGTTTATTATATTATGGATGATTTAGGTTTTAAGAATTTAGGGGATATATTTGCAAGAGTGGAAGATGAATTTAAGTCTATTTATAATACTGGGAATATTTTACAAGAAGATTTTATAGGTAAACATATACAAAAACAGTTTGTATCTATATTAAATGATGGAGATCCTAAAAAGTTACCTATTGTAGATTTATTATCTGTTTTAAGATCTGGAAATGTTCTGTTAGATCTAAGTAAAAAATCTGGTTTATTTGAAGATAAAGAAGCTATTTTTCATACGATTGTGTTATCATTAATATCTAAAGAAATCAATTCTCAATTGTTGGATTTATCTAAATATACTGGTTTTTTAGACAACTCTAGAAATGTAATTCTTTATTCTCAAGAAAGAATAGGGTATTTTGGAAAATTATTGGAATCAGCAATTACTCAAAAAAGCCCTCTTTTTAAAGAAATATTCACTATAGAAGGCGAATCTCAATTTTTAAATTTACCTATTGATTTGGCAAATTTAAATAATGCTTTTGATTCATTTTTGTTTGTTTATGGGTTTTATAGAAAAAAAGTATCTTTTTTAGATGATCTAGCCAATAGGACAGTTAGCAATTTGAAAAAATCTAATGATTATCTATTTAATTTAAAATCGAATTTTTCTAAATATGCTCTTTTTTATAATAACCGCTTTTTAGAAAATTTGATTAGAATTAGAACTTCTGATACTCAAAGTCAAAATACTAGAGATAATCTACATTTCTATCCTTTTGTAGGAACCGCTCAACAAATGCTTCAAGAATATTGGGTAATTGATTTCCCTTCAAAAGAAGAAACATATGAAAAAATCAAAGATAATCTATCGAAGTTAAAATTAATATTATAATCATTTAATCTCGAAAAGTTCTGAATTCAAGGCAAATGTCGAAGGCAAACATTCGACTATCTTGTCGTTTGCACGGTCCAAATAGTATAATAGCATAGTTTCTTTACCTTTACCTTTTTCCATTAATTCTTGGGATCTACTCTTTATACTTTTACTAAACTTTGTTATTTCTACCTGTTTATCTAATTTAAATGAATAATAAAGCTCATAATACATCCTGAATAATTTGTTGACATCTTCAAAAATCTCAATAATATCTTTAGATATCTTTACTTTTGAATTTTCTTCCTTTGAAAAATATTCACATATATACTTGAACTCATCAATTATCTTCTCTATCTGCCATATTATCACATAAGCAAACACATTTTTTCTTCCAAGGGTCTTGTTAATATTAACCATCCTTTCACAAAAAGAACATAATTTGTTGTTTATTTCTTCATATTTGATCAATTCCTTTAATTCTTTCAATTGATTTATCTTTATCTTTTTTACACATAATTCTATCATATTTATCGAATTTAAAAAATTTCTTCTTACTGCAGAATCAAACTCATCTCTAAGATCTTTTGCTATATTCTTGATAACACACCCATCTTCATTCTGTTCTACTACTTCAAAACCAGGACAATTCCTTATTTCTTGTTCTATTATATTGATCGTATCAGGATCATTGAAACTTATTTCAAGATTATCATAACCTTCTTTATATGAAACTTGGATTGCCCATTTCATATGCCTGTTTTCTAATTTGCTAAAATCTAATTTTATAATCTTTTCATTATTTTTGAACTCTTTTGTTATTATTAAACCATCATTGCTTTCTTCTATATCTATTTCATCTCCTTTTTTGATGTTATACTCTTCCACCCATTTACTAGGCAAACTTACCGTTAATGTATTCTGTCCAACAAGATTTACTTTCCTTTTCATAATATCAGTAAAGAAGAACTAATATAAATACTTTTCGTAAAGTAATTATATAATTACTAGTAATAATTATAATTGGTAAAAGTATATATATGCAGCTTCCATTACTATAGATATCTTTCGGGTAAAACAAAATATATGCGAGAGGTGGTGGAGCTAAAATGAACCAAAAAGATTTGAAAATTATATCTTATTTAAGACAAGACGCAAGAATGCCTCTAACAACTATGAGCAAAAAAACATCTATACCAGTATCCACTATATTTGACAGACTAAGAGTAAATGAACAAAATCTTATTATAAAACACACAAGTTTACTGGATTTTACTAAACTAGGATATTTTACAAGGGCAAATATAAATTTTAAGGTTGCTAGGGAAGATAAAGAAGCTTTAAAGGAATATCTTATGAAACATCAGTCTATAAATTCAGTATACAAAATAAATAATGGTTATGACTATATGGTTGAGGGTATTTTTAGGCAAATCAAAGATATGGAAGAGTTTATCGACCAAATTGAAAACAAATTCAAGATAGAAGATAGCAAATCTTTCTTCATAATTGAAGATTTGAAAAGAGAATCTTTTATGGCAGATCCTCAGATGCTTAATTTTGTATAAATATAGAGATCAGATAATTTATAGGCTTCTATATATCCAAGATAGAAAACATCCGGACTTTTTTTAAAAAGCCTTTTAAATATTATTTCTTATTTGTTTTATATGCTTAAAGAAAATGATATGATTGTATTAAGACATCTTCGTGAAAATTCAAGACAGAGTTTAGCCAAGCTAAGCAAAAAAACAAAGATGCCTATCAGTACATTATTCGATAAGGTAAATAAACTTGAGAAAGAAGTAATTAAGAAACATGTGAGCTTATTAGATTTTACAAATCTAGGTTATGGAGTATTGGTTAATTTTCTGATAAAATCCAGTTCAAAACAGGAAATTAAAGATTTTTTATATAATAATCCCAGTGTTAATTCATTTTGTACAGTTTCACCTTCTTTTGATTTTTATGCTGAATGCATATTTAAAGATTTGAAAGAGATGGACACATTTAAAGAAAGCTTGTTGAAGTATAAACTAATTGAATTAAATGAAACTTTTGTCGTCGATACTTTAAAAAAAGAGGCTTTTTGCTGTAAATAATTCTTAATTTAATTCTTTTTCCGAATATTATTCGATTTTTTATGAAAGATTTGCATCAATCCCACAATAACTGCTATTAAAGCAAATCCCTTCTATATTCATAATAACTACTAAGATGATAGCTACTCAAAAATATATTCCGCCAAGCATAGGAAAGATAGGAGAACCCTACTATAATGAACCTAATGACAGAATAAAATATTTTTGCACAGATTTACATTATTCTATAGAATCAATCGATTCTAAAATAGAAGATTGCTTAGATTTGATGCATGAATATAAAGCTACACGTATAAATGCCAGGTTTTTTGCTAAAAAAAGCATCAGCGTTCTAAATACTGAAGCAACAATACCTCTTGCTGGAGATTACAGTGATTTTAACCTTATTTTTGTAGGTATAAATTCTCCTGATCGTATGGACAATATATCTACTCTCAAAGACGAAGTTAAGATGGTAGACTATATACGTTCACATCCTCATATACACCCACACGTATTTAGGGATTATAAATTTGAAATGTTAAGCATTTTTAATACTTCTAAAAAAGATTTAAATGACCTTTTTTGGATATATAAAAATAGCTTTAAGACATATACTTCTGAATTAAATATCCCTTCAATAAAACTTATGATAGATGCTTCAAAAGTATATGTAGCAAGAACAAAAAAAGAAGGCTCTATTGTCTCTGTTGCTGTAGGAGAGCTTTCAGAAATAGATACTGATTTTGGCAGATTTAAGATATCTGAACTGAGTGAGATGGCAACTTTGAAAGAACATAGAAGGAAAGGATTAGTGACTCATGCAGCAAAACTCCTAATTGAAGATCTAAACGGATCTGTTGACCTTATTTATTCTGAAGCAAGAGCATGCCACAGACCAATCAATCAGTCTTTTTTCAATATGGGTTTTAATTATGCTGGAAGATTAAACAAACAGTGTATCTTATCAGGGGATTATGATATAGCTGAAAAAGGAAAATATGAAAACTTGAATGTTTGGTATAAACCTAGAGGAAAAATATGAAAAAAAATCAAGAATGGGATAACTTTGCAGGAGACTATGATCAAAAAGTTTATTCGATTACCAGTTTTCCTGAAAAAAGAAAGAGAATTATAGACAATATTGTTCCTGGTAAGATATTTATTGCAGGTACAGGATCAGCAACATACCTTAACCGTGATTTGATCAAAAATCCCTTAAATTATGTTGTTGCAGCTGATTTTAACGCAGAAATGTTCAGGAAAGCACAGTCAAAATTTACAAGTCCGAGAATGATATATATGTATGCAGATACAACAGATTTGCCTTTTTTTGATGAGTTTGACACTATCATTTCAACAAACAGCATATTGCCTGAAAATCCTGAGCAGGTTCAAGCAATGTTTGACAATATCTATAAATCTTTAAAAAAAGGAGGGAAATTTGTAGTATATCTTCCTTCTTTTGATGCAAATCTTGAATTAACAAGAAAATTTCCAGAATATGATCTTAGATTAGATGAAACTTTAGAAAGAGTTTGGGATACCACTGGCTGGCAAACCTTTCAGACAGAAATTTCTTTAAGAAATAGACTAGCTAAATCCAATTTTTTGGAAGCAAAAATACAAAAAATAGGAATTGAATCTGAAAAAGAAGCTCAAGTTATGGAAGACATCTATAAGTTTGATTATAGGAACAAAGACTGGTTTGAATATTTTGTTGTTGCATCTAAATGACTTCCAAAATAATCAAAGCCAATCAAAACGGCAAAATATTTTTAGATTTGGTAAAACCTATTTTTGATTCTTATTTTTGTTCTGATTACAACTTAGTTGATATTGGTGCTGGAAACGGTTGCTGCGGATTATTCTGGCCTAATTTTGTTTATTTTGTAGATCGAAGAAAGCCAAATACTTTTGATGATATTTTGCAGGTTAATCCTAAAACCAATTTTAAATATTGCGAGACTGATTTTGTAGATTTTGATACACGATCTGTTGAGGGAAAAACATCTTTTGTAGGGATACATACATGCAGAAATCTTGCAGACTTGATAATTGACAGAGCAATATCTGAAAGAACACCTTTAGCAATTATTCCTTGCTGTCATCCATCTTTAAACGAATATATCCATGATGATTCTGTTCAAAATCTTTTTTCAGGAAATTGTGCGGTCTATATAGACAGAATAAGACAGAAAAAACTTTTGGAAAATAATTTTGAAGTCTATTATAGGATTATAGAATCTATAAATCCACCCAAGAACAGGATTATAATAGGATTGCCTAAATAGAATATATTTGATAATCTCTATTTTTTCTGAAGATTATACGATTTAATCCGAAAACTATACGTTTTATTCATAGATACTATATTAAAAAATATAATCATTTTTATTTTGGTGGTAAAATGGAAAATAATCTATTCAGGATGGAAGGAAACATATTAATTCCAGGATCTTATAGTTTGAATCAAGATGGTGCTTTTGTAAACATTTTAGAGTCTGTAAATCTTGTGGGAAGAATTGACACCCATTTAGCATTCCCTTCCAAAAGAGAAATTATCGAGTATGGCATACCCAATATAGAAGCGATTGCCCTTTACGATGATGGTAAAACAAGGTTTATGGATGGCGAGTTTAAAAATCCAAATGAATTATTACACATAGCACTAACTACAGATTTAACAGAATGGATAGGAGACGATTGGCCAGATGCTACAAGATATGATAGAAAGGTTAAAACTGCTCTTATCTTTAATAAAACTCTTGAGAATTATATAAAAGATGAAACTTTATATGAAGAAACTTTAAAAAGATCTATGCCTGGCATCTTGTCTTATGTTTTACAAAAGGAGTACTCTGAATAATGGAAGACGAAAACGAACAAATTGGTGTAAGAAAACAGAAACTAGAAAAGATCCGTTCACAAGGAAAAAATCCGTACCCATATAAGTTTGAAGTCTCTCATCATACTTCTGAAATTAAAGATAAATATGGCTTTATTGGCCAAGATTCTAGTTCTGAAGAACAGGTTTCTTTAGCAGGAAGAGTAAGAGCAATAAGAAAGATGGGAAAAATACATTTTATCGATATTGAAGATATTGAAGGAAGGATCCAATTCTATATTGCAAAAAATAATCTTGGAGAAGAAAAATATGAAGAATTGTCTAATCTGGATCTAGGGGATTTTATTGGTGTAAAAGGAAATGTTTTTAGGACAAAATCAGGAGAATTAACTGTTTTGGCAAAAGAATATGATATGCTGTGCAAAGCAACAAGATCTTTGCCTAGTGAGCATTATGGCTTAAAAGATCCTGAATTAAGATATAGGCATAGAAGTATTGATCTAATAATGAATCCTGATGTAAAAGATGTTTTTATCAAAAGAACAAAAGCAATAACTGCAATGCGTGAATTCTTAGATTCAAACAAATTTTTTGAGGTTGAGACACCTTTATTGCAGTCTGTATACGGTGGGGCGAGTGCTCGTCCTTTTATTACAAAAATAAACACGCTTAATATTCCGCTTTATCTGAGCATTTCTCCGGAATTATATCTCAAAAGATTAATTGTTGGCGGGATGGAACGTGTTTATACAATATGCAAAAATTTTAGAAATGAAGGCATTGATACAACCCATAATCCTGAATTTACAATGATGGAATGCTATCAATCTTATGCAGATTATAATGATATGATGGAATTGACTGAAAATATGTATGCTCATATCTTCAATAAGGTTAATGGAAAGACTAAAGTGAAATATTTAGACACTGAACTTGATTTTACACCTCCTTGGAAAAGGATAACTATGTATGATATGGTAAAACAATATACTGGAATCGATGTTGAAAGATTAAATAAAGATCAGATTGGAGAACAAATACGCGAAAAAGGTTATGAGGGCATCCATATTGCTCCTGAAGATACAAAAGGAAGCTTAGTACAGGAATTATTTGAAATTTACTGTGAAGATAAGTTGGTACAGCCTACATTTGTAATTGATCATCCAAAAGAATCCACACCTTTATGCAAATTGCATAGAAATAATCCTGATCTGATCGAAAGGTTTGAGCCTTTTGTATACAGCATGGAAATCGGAAATGCATATTCTGAATTAAATGATCCAATTTTGCAAAGAAAACTTTTGGAAGAACAGGACAGGATAAGATTAGCAGGAGACGATACTGCAAATCCTGTTGATGAAGAGTTTTTAAAAGCAATAGAATGGGGAATGCCCCCTACAGGAGGTTTAGGATTAGGTATTGATAGGATGGTCATGCTGTTGACTAATTCACGTTCTATAAGAGATGTAATCTATTTTCCTTTTATGAAACCAACTGAATGATTATTCAAATTCACTTGGTCCAATAACATCTTTCCCATATTTTTCTTTTGCTTCAACTAATCTTTCTTTTTCTTGTTTTAGATGGTCTAAGAAAACCTCTGGTAAATCAGCTTCTTTTTGATATATCTTTTCCATCCTTTCTAATTTTTCAAGAACTTTATCCACTCTTATACTAAACTGTTTTTCATATTCTGCTTTTGTATAATCCCTGTTAAATATTTGTCTGAACAAATCTTTTATATCTTCATATTTTGGAATAAAACCTATTGGAGTTTCAATTGCGCTATATTCATCATGAACTCTTCCTTCTGCCCACATCAACCATACTTTTTTATCTAATTTTGTGTTAAGGAATTTACCTTCTTCTTTAAGGAAATAGTTTGTGTGGAAAATTCTTGGTTGCTTATCAACCCTATCACCGAATGCAAGATGATTTTTTATGTATAATCCTAAAGGTATGACCAAAAAATCAAGATTAGCCATCGGATCATGCCTTCTCACTCCAGCTTGCCCAATTATTGCGTTTGTTGTTTCTGATTCAACTATTGCGCCTACATAAACACCATGTGACCAGCTTAATGATTCAAAGATAGGAACTGTTGTATCTGAATCACGACCTCCATATAAAAATCCGCTTATAGGGACACCTTTAGGATCATCAGCTTTTTTATCAGCATTATCTAGATCATTGATCCTTATAGTATATCTTGAATTTGGATGAGCTGGACTTATTGCTTTTCCATCCTTATCTGTTTTTCCTTCAAACCATTCTCCTGAAAAATTTATCCCTTTTTTAGGAAGATCTTTTTTCATGCCTAACCAATAAGGAATGCCGTCAGCGATCAGAACATTTGAGAATATCAATTCCCTAGGAGTTGTCAATGCTTTATAGATCAATGGATCATCCTCTGAATTTATATTCTCTATAATACCGAAAATGCCCTGTTCAACATTTACTGCATATGCTTTACCGTCTTCTCCAATCTTTATATAAGCAATATCATCTCCGATTATTGTCTGGCCAGGTATCATGGCTGTTGAAGTTTTTCCACATGCACTTGGATAAGCTCCTGTGAAATATGTAACCCTATTTTTTCCTGAAGGATGAGCTCCCATAACAAACATATGTTCGCAAAGCCAGTCTTCTTTTGATGCTTTATTTATGCCTAATCTTAATGCTAATTTTTTCAATCCAACACTATTTCCAGCATACTGATTGTTGATTGTAAATACCCTATTTCCTTCCAGATCCATATAGATCCTTCTTTTATCTAGATTTTTTGTGTTATGATGTTCATCAAGATCACCTGAAGAATGAATAAAATAAAAGAATTTATCTGAACCATCCAATCTTCTAAACTCTTCATAACCAGACCTATAAAGTATTGTTTCACTGTGAACAACATAAGCTGAATCTGTTATCTGTAAAGCAGGTATAGAAAATTTAGAATTTGTAGGACCTAAACAAAAAAATCCTACTAACATTTCACGTCCTTTCATTGAACCTTCTAACAATCCTAAAACTTCTTTTAATCCAGTCTCTCTATCTAACTGATTGATAAAATCACTTAACTTAACTCCTTTTGGAACAAGGATCCTTGTATTTTTTGTGTCTCTGCCTTGATCATTTATCCCGTCAAAATGGATTGTATGGCCTTGCATCTTTAACTTAGCTTCTTCTTTATTTTTTAATGCAAGTTCTCTAACATAAGTGATATCTTCTTTAGAATCTGTTAAGATATGAACTTTTGATGGCTGACAGTGCTTGATATATTCTTCAACTATCCTGATTATATGCGGATTATTAAGTGTCTCTAATTTTTTTCTGTTTGTTTCATCTAAAACCATTTCTTCAAGCCCCATGTACCTTTTTTAGTGTCTATATTTTTTAAAGATATGTCCTAATTATTACGGATCTTTTGAATTTCTAAAAAAACGTAATCATTCTAGATTTTAGAGACAAATTTCCTCTTTTTATATTTATCGTTTAAAATTAAGTAGAATTATGAAAAACGTAATCACTTATTTCTTAGGCATTTAAGATATATCCTCATAGACTCAACAATATGTTTTATAGGTTTAATCTTGCTTTTTCTTCCAGATTCATATACTGTAGATATATCTGCCCATCCGATCGTATGCCCTTTTTTTATCAATCTGATCAAGAGCTCAATCTCATAATGAAATCCATTGTTTTTAATATCAGAAGCAGCTTTGACTGCTTTTTTTGTAAATAATCTAAAACCGCTTTGAGCATCATGAATCTCATAAGAAAGAAGCAAAGATAATATTTTAGAGTCTATCTTATTCCCTATCTTTCTTGATAAAGGGATATGTTTTGATTTAAAGTTTCTTTTTCCAACAACAGCATCATAACCATCTTCTAACTTTTCTATCAATAAAGGAATTTCATGAGGAATATGCTGGCCGTCTGCATCAAGGGTTATGACAGCGTCATATTTTTTTTTCAGAAAATAATCAAATCCTGTTTTTAATGCAGCACCTTTTCCCTTATTTTTTTTGTGCTGCAGGATTATCGCTCCTGCTCTTTTAGCTTTATGAAAAGTTTTATCAGAAGAACCATCATCAACTACAATTATATCTTTTACATATTGGGAAGTCTGCTCTATGACATCACCGATTGTTTTTTCTTCATTATAAGCGCAGATTAATGCGCAGAAATTATTTTGGTTCATTGTCTGCCAATTCAGAACATGCAGAATAGACATTTTCAAATAAATCTTTTATCTGTTTTTTTCTTAAAGAAGAAAAAGCTACTCTTATAAGTTTTCCAAAAACAATTATACCTGTATCATATTTTTCAAGCAATGTCTGCCTTACTTTTTCAGCATCTATGTCATCCTTTAATTTTATGCACATAAAATACCCTGAATTAAAAGGAACTGCCTTGAAAAATTTAGAATATCTTTCATCAGAAATAACTTTTTTTACTTCTTCAAATCTTGATCTTAGCAGTTCAAATTTCTTTTGCTTCTCTTTCATATATTTTTTATGGGATAATCCTGCTAAAACTAAAGATTGCGATAGATTAGAGGCATTTGAAATTGTTGCACGTACTGCTCCTGCTAATTTATTTTCTAAAGCAGAATATAGCTCTTTTGTCCCATTTTTTGTCCCAAATGTAACAAAACCTACTCTTAAACCCCATACATAATCTTCTTTTGTCGCACCATCTAGCTTTACAGCCAAGATATTTTCATGCAGATTATTCAATTTTGAAAAGATAGATTCTCTATATACTCCATCTTCATAGACCAATCCAAAATAAGCATCATCGATAATAACGACAATCTGATTGCCTTTTTCAGCAGAATTTTTTATTATATCTACTATTTTTTCAACTTCATCATCTGAAGGAGTATATCCTGTAGGATTATTTGGGAAATTTAATAAGATGATCTTTTTGCCTACACCCACAGAATCTAATTTTTTAGCAAAGCTTTCTGTATCAAAAGCACCATTTATGAACATATTGAATGGATCAAGCTCTCCGCCATAAGTATTCTCAAAAACAAGATTATAGTTTTCCCAGAAAAGATGAGGCAATATTATCTTATCTTTTGGACTAACAAACAAATATCCAGCCATGCTTAAACCATGTGTCAATGCATTTGTAACTACAGGTAAGCTTATTTCTCCCTCTAATGAAGGATTTTTTTCATATAACAATCCTTTCCATCTTTCTCTTAATTGCTGATTACCAAAGCTTGATGCATATGAAAATGAATCTTCAGGTCTTACCTTTTTTATCAGTTTTGCAATAGGTTTTAGACGCATAGGTGTTAAATCTTCTTCTAAAGCTATCCCTATTGTTGCATTAATCTCCTTACCTTTTGCTGCAGCTGTCTGTGCTAAAATTCCTTTTTTTGGAAAGAAAATGAGTTTTCCTCTGCTTGATAAGACATTATAAACAGAAAGGCTTGATTTTTGAATTATACTGTTAAGTTCAATAGCTTCAGAATTTTCGTTTACCATATCAAAAGAAATACATATATTCTATATAAATTTTCTGGAAATAGCCCAAAAACTTATCTGTTTTTGTTTTTTAACCAATCTGCAAGAATATAAATCAAAACTGCAGAAACAGCCCCAATAATAAACCAAAGGGTTATACTAGAAAATATGCCATGATTTGTTGCTATAGTTTGAGCATTATCTGCAATAATTGCTGCTGCTTGAGGAGCTTCTACTGCCTTTTCACTAACCATCCTTAGTTGAGTAATCCCTTCTTGGACAGAACTAAAGCTTTTATTCGTTATAAATTGTATTATTGCAGCTCCTGCACCTATTATTATGGCAACAGGCAAAATTCCTCTGAGTTTTTCTCTTATTCCATAAGTTGATTTTGGAGCAATTATGATATATTTATTTGCAAGCTTATAGTGATTTATCTCTTTTCCCTTTTGACTATAATGAAATTCATCAACAACAACCAAATTTCCTTTTTGAAGCTGCTGAAGGTTATAATGCACTGTAGAAATTGGTAAACTTAATTTTTCTGATAATTCTGATTCTGTCGCTTCTTTTTCAGCCAAATAATCAAGTATTTTTCTGCAAGTTTCATTAGCTATTGCTTGAGCTAATTCTTTTGCCTTTGATTCATTCAATGAAACCAGTAAAAATTTATCCTTGGCCATGCAGTATTCTAATCTAGAGTTATATATAAAGATTAGTATAACTTCTATTTTGATTAAAACAATAGAGATTGATAGATCCTTTCCACAATGTTTTTAAATGAGTTTATATTCATAAAAATAATGGAGCACATTTTCAAATGTTCTAATTGTGGGGAATATACTATGGCAGAGATTTGCCCTAAATGCGGAGGCAAGGCTTTAAATCCAAAACCTCAAAAATATAGTCCTGAAGACAAATATGCTGATTACAGAAGAAAAGCTAAAAAAGAAGAATTAACCAAGAAGGGATTATTATGAGCAGAGTAGATATAACTTTAATCGGTAAAAAACCTAAATTAAGAAATCCTGTTTTTATAGAAGGCCTGCCAGGTATAGGTAATGTAGGAAAAATTGCAGCAGACTTTATAGTTGATGAGTTAAAAGCCAAAAAATTGTATGATATATTCTCTTATAGTTTTCCTCATTCTGTCTTTGTTTCTGAAAACAATCTGGTTGAGCTTCCAACTGTATCCATCTATTACAAGCAGACTGCTAAAAACGATTTTTTGATATTGAATGGAGATGTGCAGCCTTCTGATGAAGAAAGCTGCTATGAATTTTGTGATAAGATCCTTGATGTTGTCCAAGATTTTAAATGCAGACAAGTAATCACTTTAGGAGGGATAGGATTGCATAGCGAGCCAAAAACTCCAAAAGTCTATTGCACTGGAGACACCAAATCTGCAGTAAATGATTTTAAAAAAGGTACAGATGTAGATGACAAATTGTTTGGTGTTGTAGGTCCGATCATAGGGGTTTCAGGAGTTATGTTGGGGTTATCCAAAAAAAGAAATCTAGATGCTGTTTCATTATTGGCAGAAACTTCTGCTCATCCTATGCATATAGGGATAAAAGGTGCAAAAGAAATAATTGAAGTTCTTAATAAAAAATATAGCATGGGTCTTGATATCAAAGAGTTAAATAATGAAGTAGAAATGATTGAAAAAGAAGGGCTTAAAAAATCAGATCAGCTTGGACAAGTTTCTAAAAGGTCTGCTCTTAAAAAATTAACAAATCAGATGAGCAAAGAACCTATCGATTATATAGGATAATTTTTGACTACTCCTGTATAGTTAAATTTATAAATGGGTGTTAATCTCTCAATCCTATGAATTCAAAACAATCAGAAAAATTATATCAATTACTTGAACAAAGAGTAGTTGCATTGGCTAAATCAGTCGGTGCAGAAATAGCTCCAAGAATAACTGTGCAACAAGGAGAACAGCCTGTTTATCTAAATCATAGTTTATTTATGGGAATCTTAGACCAAATCCCTTACGAAAGCAACGATATTTCTATGAAATTACCTAAGGGACCAGATTATATAGATCATCTATCAGCAAGAGGCGTTGAATATGAGGTTCTTTTAAGAAGAGCTATATTCCCAGAAAATGTAATAAATGAATCTTTATCCAAAGCAGAAGAAGCTTTTCATTGGTTAAATAAATATGGTGCAAGAAGTTATTCTTCAGCAATCCTTACAAGAAGATTGATAGCTGATGAAGATATCACCTATTCAATCGAAAATTATGATGAACCAGTTTTACTTTTAGCTAAAGTCAGAGTTGTTGATTCAAGAGATAAATCTGTTGTGAGAGTCTCAAGACCTTTGATAGTAGGGCCAACAGAAAATATGATCCATATAAACCAATGGGAAAAAGATAATAGCCAATGTTTTCAAGACGGAAGGGTATTCAAGATTGGTTTAGGTCCTTTAGGAAGAACTACATTTTCCTATCAAAGAAGAATTGAACCTAGATTTTAATTATTTACTTTAAAACCCTAATGTTTATATATAGATTCTTTTTCATTATTTTTACACAAAATCAATCGAGGTGATATTATAATGTCAAAGATACTATCTATCAAAGCAAGAGAAATTCTAGACTCTAGAGGAAATCCAACTGTTGAAGTTGATGTCATCACAAAAAAAGGAACTTTCAGAGCAGCTGTCCCTTCAGGAGCATCAACAGGGATTTATGAGGCTCTTGAATTAAGGGATGAAGACAAATCCAGATATATGGGCAAAGGAGTTTTAAAAGCTGTAGAAAATGTCAATGCTAAAATCGCTCCATTGCTTATCGGATTAAATCCATACCAGCAGAAAAAGATTGACAAGATAATGATTGATGCAGATGGAACTGAAACCAAAAGCAATTTTGGTGCAAATGCAATCTTAGGTGTATCAATGGCAGTATGCAAAGCAGGAGCTGCTGATAAAAAAATGCCTTTATACCAATATATTGCAAAAATTGCAGGAGTTGATGAATTTGTCATGCCTGTCCCTTCATTTAATGTTATAAATGGTGGAAAACACGCAGGAAATAAATTAGCAATGCAGGAATTTATGATTTTACCAGTAGGAGCTGACTCTTTTAAAGAAGCTCTTAGGATGGGTGCTGAAACTTATCATCATCTAAAAAAAGTCATCAAAGAAAAATATGGGCAGGATGCTGTAAATGTAGGTGATGAAGGAGGATTTGCTCCAAATATCCAAGATAATAAAGAAGGCTTAGAATTACTGAAAAAGGCAATCGCTAATGCAGGTTATACTGGAAAAGTTAAGATTGGGATGGATGTTGCAGCTTCTGAATTCTTTAAGGATGGAACTTATAATCTAAATTTTAAAGGAAATTCACCTCAACTTAAAACAGGAGATGAGATGATTGCTTTGTATAAATCATTTGTTGATGAATATGGTCTAGTCTCAATAGAAGATCCTTTTGACCAGGATGACTGGACATCTTATCCAAAACTAACAGCTTTAGTGGGTGTAGAAACCCAGATTGTGGGAGATGATCTATTAGTAACAAATCCTACAAGAATAAAAAAAGCAATCCATAAAGAAGCCTGCAACTCGCTTTTATTAAAAGTAAACCAGATAGGTTCTGTGACAGAATCAATAAAAGCATGCCAGATGTCACAAGATGCAGGTTGGGGTGTTATGGTTTCTCATCGTTCTGGAGAAACTGAAGATACTTTTATTGCTGATCTGGTTGTTGGATTAAGAACTGGCCAAATTAAAACTGGAGCTCCATGCAGGTCTGAAAGAACAGCAAAATATAATCAATTGCTTAGGATTGAAGAAGAGCTTGGAAGCAAATGCAGATATGCTGGAACTAAGTTTAGAAAACCATAAAAATGCGTAGCATTTTAATGGTGCAGAAAATTAGAATAATTTTCTCGCACCTTATCCTTCTTTGATCTCTTCTGCTCTTTCTTTTCCGATAAGAACATCTGCTATCTCTGAAGGAAGCTTAGCAACATCCTCTTCTTCATAAGGACCATATTCTCTCATATCAGAACCCATAAACTGAGGAACAGGAGCTAAAAATCTTACCAGTTTTGCATTTGTCTGAACTTCCGGAACTTTTTGAGCCAAATTGTCTGCAGATTCAAAAGCTGCACTTGTAACTTTTTGCATTATCTCTATTTTTTTGTCATCAGGCAATTTTCCGTTTAATAATGTCTGCAATATCCTGTCTCTTTGGTTATCCAATAAAGAAACCATCATATCATAAAACATCTTTTCTTCATCAAGAAGAGCAGATGTGTCTATCAGACTAGAAGTAAATCTAGATTTGTTCAATGCCATGCTTATTATCTTTTTTTCTCTTCTTTCATATATATCTCTTAGGATCCTTTTTATATTGCTTATCTGATGAACCAATTTTTCTTTTTCTTCAGATTCAAAAAGACTTTTTTGCTCGTTTTGCTGTTCAACTGTATTCTGTTTCTCATTCAGATAGTTCACAACATCGTTGAAAAAAGTATTATGGAGCTTTTGAAGATCTTCTTTTGTTTTTTCATTCCTTAGAATTTCAAATAAGGTCTCATATGTTACAATAATATCTTTAGTTTCTGTTTCTTGATCGTTCATTTTCCCCCATATCAATAAACCCTAAACTAATATTTAAAGTTATTGGAATAAATCAAAGTTTATTAAAATTTATCATCTATATATTGCAGGCTTCTAAACTGTATCATAATTTCGAAACATATATATACTAAATTAATCTTTATGCATATATGAAAAAAGAGGTCACTTATATAACAATAGGTGTTGTTTTTATTCTAGCTATCTCATTAGGGATATTTACTTTATATCAATTTTCTTCAAAACAGACTATTATTATCCCTGAAGAAAATGCTCCTGTTCAAGAAACCATAAAACCTGCTGTTGTTGAAGAGCCTATCCAGATTGCAGAGTCTCCTAAAGAAGTTACTATATTAATATCTAGATATGAATTTGACAAACCAAATATAACTATTGAGACAGGAACAAAAGTAATATGGAAAAATACAGATGACAGAAGACATATGATAACTGACCAAAGTGATGGATTTTTAAGAAATTTAAGAAAATCTTTGGAATATGGAGATACGTTTGAATATACTTTTGATAATCCTGGAACTTATAAGATTCTTGAAGCAAATTTTGGAATCCGCGGAATAGTTACTGTTACAGGAAAAACAAGCAGCCTAATTACAGGGTCTGTAGTTGGTCCTTTAAGTTTTGATAATCTAGATGCTAAAGATCTGCCTGTTGTTTCCCTAAATATTTTTGCAATATCAATGACTTTGTTGATTTTTGGTTTTTATATAAGCAGATACAGATTATTTTAATATTCTAATTCTTTATATCATATATTTTTTAATCAATCTTATAATCTGTATCTTATAACATAATATGTAATGCATTACAGAAATATTTAAAAAGCCCAAATCCTAATGTTATAACGTGGGTGGTAATTTGAGGAAAAAAGGGTTGATAGCAGATAGTCTAGTTTCTTTTCCCTATCTAAATACCTATTTTACTGGATTGCCTGATATTCTTAATATTTTTATGGTGAATATCTGAATGAGAGATTCAAAACTTTTACAAGATAATATGATTGATTATAGCCTATTTTTATATTCTTTTGAAAGATTAACTACACCTAAAGATAAAGTAAGATTTATCCGTGAATTTTTTGGTTATAGATCATCCAAAAGCGGAAGAAGCTATTCTTATGGAGGATTATTGCAAAAATTAAAAGGCATTAAAATCTCTAATAGTTCTTTTTTAGTACCTAATCAAAATTCTGAGATTGTTGAAGCATATCTAAGATCAAGAGGTGTTGACTTTGTCGTCAAAAAATAAAAAATCTCAGATAACTGTATTCATAATAATAGGCATAATCATTCTAGCTGTTTTTGGAATAGTATATTTCATCAATCAGTTGGCAGTAAAACAAGAAGCTCCTGTTGAGATATCTAAGATTGAAACATCAACTCAGCTTGAAAAAGCTGTAAAAAATTATGTAGATAACTGCATAAAGATACAAACTTTGCAAGGTTTAGAGATCATAAGGCTTCAAGGAGGATATATCGATATCCCTTCAAATGTAGAGACTAGGATCCTTAAAGATCCTAATGGAGAATATGTCTCAGATGAAGGAGAAATAAAACGTGTTGTGATAGACCTTTCAAAAGAAGGAAATAAAGTTCCTTATTGGGTTACTAAAACAGGATATGTCATTCCTTCTCAACCATATATAAGATCACATCTTGAAGATTATATAGAAAAAGGGATGAGATTATGTATAGATGACTTTAAATCTTTTAAAGACCAATCTTATACAGTAAATTACGGAACTATAAAAGCAGATGTAACTTTCAACGATTCTGTCCAGGTAAATATAAACTTTCCAGCAGAATTCATAAAAAAAGATATAAATACTTTTATTGAAGATTATTTATTCACTATTCCGATAAATATTCCTGAAATTTTTGATGCTGGACTCACTTTAGCATTAAGTGAAACCAGTACAGGATATCTTGAATTTGCTACAAATAATCTTTGGGGATTATATTCCGGAGTTCGACAAGAACTGCTTCCTCCATTCAGGGATGAAAGGGTAAACAGAGATGGAACTTTTGTTTCATGGACCTTAAGCCAAGTTGAATCTACATTTAAGGATATATTAGGTGCAAATATAAACTATGTTAAGATAATCGGGACAGATTATCCTGCTAGAACCGGGATAGATAAAAGCTTTGAATTTCCTATCTTAACTGAACCAAGACCTAACCTTGTAATCGACCATTGGTATCTTAACTCATGGGATCTTTTTAATTTTCAAGTAACTCCTAGCCCTATAAAACCTGATATGCTAGAAGAATTAGATGTTCCTTTTTTACCTGCAATCTATGTATTCAAATATGAATTCAAATATTCAGCAGAATACCCTGTCTTAGTGGAAATAAAAAACACAAAATCTGCAAAGATATATCCTCATCTTAATCTGTTTGAATTGGATCAAGGTTATAAGATCCAGTATTTTGACTATGTTGCTATATACGGAAGCCAGCCTAGACAATTTGTGGCAAATCCTTATGTAGATCAAGAGACAGGACAGGCAAACTTATCTGCTTTAGGGATAAGTGATTCAGACCTTGCCGATTCAGGAATACTTGTTCTGCCAAATTCATATTTCTGCGATGAAAGCCAAAAACTTACAAAGAATATCACTATCAGGATAACTGATTCAAAAAATAATACTCCCCTTGATAGTGTTAATGTATTTTATGAATGCGGATCTTATAAAAATAATTGTTTTATAGGTTCTACACAAAATGGCAGCATCATAGCAAAAATGCCTTTGTGTTCAAACGGGTTCTTAAGGATGACTAAAGACCAATATCAAACAAAAAAAGAAAGATTAACAACAACCCTTAATCAAAGTGAAACTTTTGATTATGAGCTTTTCCCTATCTTTAAAGTAAATGCAACTATAATGAAATACAATATGACTGAGTCATACAATAATCATACAATAATAGGGAACTTAATCCCTCTTGAAGAAGGAGATAGGGTAACTTTCATAATAAAACAAGCTGGATCAACTGAAATAACACCGACCAATACCTTGATTTTTGGAACTGAAGTGCAGCAGAATGAAGTCAAGTTATTTCCTGGAGATTATGAGATCAATGCAGTCCTTATGACCTCTGGATTTGAGATAGAATCTGGCTGTGAAAGGATATGTACAAATAAAGATGAGAATGAAAATTGCACAGATTACCAATATCTTCCAGAAGACTCGATCTCTCTTGCAAACGGAACAACCCTTGGAGGATTGAATATAGATTCTTCAACTGGATATTGGCATGTTACACCTGAAATGCTTAATGGAAATAGTATGATATTGTATGTATTACAATTGCCACAGCCTACATGCATTGACCGTGCAGATGGTGAAGACCAAGAATGCCTGATCGGCAAATGTATAGGTCTTGAAGAATTATCCAAAACAGCCAATTATTCAAACCAATTCAAAAATCAATCATTGCCGAGGATCATCTAAATGAAAAACAAAAAAACAAGCATGATAATGTATCTTATTTTATTTTTGATAATTTCATTACCTTTTGCTATTGCAGATTCTTTTGCAAGCATTAACCAAGGAATAAATGTTGTTACTGGAGCTGTAACCACTTCTACAACAGACTGTAATACAGTAGACGCATGTGGCAAATATACTTGTGCTAGGAACTGTCCAGGGCATACTTATGACAGCCAACCTGATTGCGTAGACAAATGTAAAGGTGAAAATGAAGTACAATCAGAATGCTGGAAGTATACACTATGCAATTCAAGCAGCGGAACAACTGGAAATTATAGCGCATCATTCCAAGCAGTAACAATTGAAAATGGATTTGGTCTTGATCTGGGTTTTGTTTCTGACAGTATTGATCTACCATCTCCTGCAAACATATGCACACAGAAATCAGAAGATATAGAAGATTTCTTAGATATGATGGAAAGTGATATCATAAAGACATTGACAGACATATCTAATATGCTCTATGCTTTAACAACTGTTGCGAGTACAATAAATACAGTCATTGAAGCTTTAGCATGCATATTTCCAGGTTCAAGTGAATCTACAGGAGGAATTTGCAAACTTCCAATATATGGTGAGGGATTATGCAGTGTTATAAGTGGTGTTGCAGTTGGTTGGGCAGGAGTATACAAATCATTTGCTACATTAAGCGATTTGCTTATGTGTGGAAAAGGAGAATATCAATTGGGCTGGTGGCAATGGTGTTCTGGTAATCTATTAGGACCTATAGATGCAAAACCATTTGATAATATATACACTGCAATAAGCTGCTTATGCCCTACTGCAATATTATTTAATCTAAGAAAATTAAAATTAATGTACCAGACCTTTAATTGCTGTGTTAAAGCAGCATGCTCAAAAGGAATCAGTACTACTTCATGTTATAAATATTTAGACCAAGCTACGTGCAATTATTGGGAAGGTTCTATAGTGAATATGATCATTGACCTTATCGTGCAAGAAGTAGGGCAATGGTTGATGGATAAACTTGTTGATTATCTAGTAGATTATGTATTTGCAGAGAGTACACGAGAACAGATAATATCTTGTATCAAACTTGTACAAGGGGCATTTTTGTTATTAGATCTTGAAACTACAATCCAATGGGTAGATAAACAATTTAATGATCCTGATTGCAGCGTTTTGATGATAGATGCTTCACTTGGAAATTATTCTACTGGAACAACATCTGTCAGTCTGATAGATAATAATGGATTATATACATCATGAATAGGGATAAACCTAATTTAGGAATTGCATTGGTTTTCATAGCTTTGCTCATGTTAACAACTGCAGGAGGATTATTCTTCCAGCAGGAAAACGATAATCTGATTACAGGAAGAGATGTTCAAATTGGAGTAAGCCCTATTTGGTATTGGTATGATTCTACAGGAACTAAAAAACAGGGTTCTTTGTTAGATTCTGCTGCAGATACCACCAGAGTGACTAGTGCTTTTCAATTGGAAGATGATGCATTAGAAGGTTATCAAAAATATCTGGAAACACAACCAGCGAAAGCAACACCAGTAGCATCAGGTAATTCTGTATCATCTGTTTCAGCAAATCCTGCAACAACAGTATCACCAGAACACCAAAGAGTGTTTGATGAAGCATTAAATCAAGCACTAATCGAAGGAAAACCTTTTGATGATGCAGTGAATATTGCAACAGCTGCATTATTAGCTACAGGAACATCTATATCACCCTCAGGAACAACAGTTACACCAGCACCAACTCTTCCAGAAACCACTACTGTTATTGAAAGTGATATTCTAGGTATCCATGAAGTATCTCAAGGGTCATCTATTAATTTTAATGATGGAAGCCAATGGCAAATAACTTCACTTAATGACCAGACTGTAACAATAAATTACATTTCAAAAGATGGGACTTTAGCATCACACACATCAACTTCTACAGCTAACTTTCAAATTCTAGTAGGTAATACTATGGCAGATAGTATCTCTAGCCTTTCTAGCCTTAATAATTATAATCTAGCTGGTTTGGGTTATAATTCAAATGGACAAATTACTCGTACAGATTATCCTGGAACTTATTCAATTGATTCAAGCGGAGGACTTACTTATAATGACGTTAGCAACACAGGCAGTGTTCAATATTTACCTCCTGGGCAAGATGGTAATATAGTTTCTAATTGGCAGCATCAGTTAGTTGCACCAGCAGGAACTACAATAACACAAAATGGTCAAACTTATTATGTTGATTCAGATGGAGGATTAACTCAGCAAAACGATTTCTTATCTTCTTGGAATCCTATTCATTGGCGTGAATTTTTAGGAATAGATACAACTGTTTCTTCTACTTCCTCAAATTATGCAGATTTAGCTGATTCTTTGAACCTTAAAAATTATAATCAGCAAACTTATCAACCAGGAACTACAGTTGCTTATACAGCTCCAGATGGAAGCACAGCCCAAGGAACAGTTAGTGGAACAGGAAGTGATGGTAGGCTTACAATTGTTTCTCAAGATGGAAAATCAACATCTTCAATAGCTTCATCTAGTGTTACATCAAATACACCACCAGCATCTCAGTCAATTCAGATCGGTCAAGATCAACAAGGAACTTTATTCTATTCTATCAACAATCAACGAACAGATGTACAATATACAGATTCATCTGGGGATAATTATAGGACTTATGTTGACAGTAATGGAAATGTTTATGCATCTACTGGATGGATCAGCTGGTTTGATAAACAGATAGGTCATCAAAATGCAGACGGAACTGTCACTCTTGACAGTAATCTAGGTGGAACTGTCAATATGCCTACAACTGCAACACAAAAAGCAACATCTGTTCCACCAGGAACCACTTATGACGGAGATTCTTGGTTTTTTCAGTCTGGATATACAGCAACCTCTATTTTTGTAGATCCTGCTACATCAACTTTTTCTCAATCTCAAAATGGTGCAGCTTCAGTTCAGATATACTCTAGAAATGGAGAATATTATACTAGAACCGGCCAAAATACATTTGATTTAGTTGATTTAGGAGCTTCAACTAATCCAGCTGATATTGTAACTCAAGGAGGAACAAGCGCTTGGGGAGATACTTTATACAACTATCAAGGTCAAGATTATTATGTTGGCAATGATGGTCAAGTATATGCAAACGAATGGGGTCCTGACAATGAAGCAAGTTATAATGCTCAATCTGCTGTTCTTTTAGCTAGAGATAATCTAAACAGCTTAAACGAAATTTCTTCAAGAACACCTGTAAATATCAGAACTGATTCTGGTGCTTCTTCAACATTTTATATAAGCCCTCAAGACGGCAGTGCTAGAGTATATGATTCACAAGGAAGAGAAGTTACAGGTACTGAAGCACAAAAAGTAATAGATGTTTATACTGACCAACAAAATGCAGAAATTTCAAATGCTTTGTTTGGTCTTACTATGAATCTTTTAAATGAAAATATGCAAGAGTTTAAAAACGATATAGTTTCAGATATGTGTGAATCAGATTTTGGTTCGTCTCAATCAACTGGAGGAACTACTCCTGTGACAGTTGCAGATACATCAGTACCTTCTGTAAACAATCAAACTAATATTTCAATGTATTGTTCAGGTTCAAATGACACAACAGGAACAGCACAATATTATATTACAGACCAATATACTTTTTATACATATGATTACGGCTGGACATTACAAGCATGCAAGCAGGATATAACTTATTCGATATATTTTAATCCAGGACAGTATCCAAGAGAAAATGGAACCTTAAGTTATGATGACCCTCCTGCTGCTGTAACAACTGATTTTGATAAAGTAGAATTATATAGTGAAATATGTATACAGACAGATGATTCTGATTTCGGAAATGGAGGGACTGCATGTTTCCCTGCAAATTCAACACCACCTGCTAGACAAGAGATAATCAATTTTACAGATGAATGCCAGTCATTGGGAACTTTCTCTGAAAATAATACTTATGATTTCTATTTTGCAGGTAATAATTATCAAGATTTAACTTCAATCTCACAAGATGTGTCTATTGCAGCTTCTTTAACATCAGCAACAGATCCATTCAGTACGCAATATAATAATGGAAAGCTAAATTTCTATCTAGTGAACAATGTGTTTGAAGATGAATCGATGGTGGATATAAGAAATTATGCAATAACCCATTGCGATTACACCCATCCTAATTCAAGATTCACTGTAATATTAAATCCAAATAAATTAGACTGTGAACAGTCTGGTTATATTGTAGAATTAAATCCTATATTTGCATTTAAAAACGAAACTGCAGATGCTTCGATGAATGATCTGCTCAATGATTTCTGCACATATGTTGAGCTACTAAATTACACAAATCCTCCTCAGGTATTTATGGTTACACAAAGCATGCAGGTAAATCCAGGGATGATACCTATTGAATTCCAGATCTATGATGAAGAATATCCTGTAAATTATGAATTACTGTTCAACAATATAACGATTGTAAATTCATCAGTAAGAAATAGTTCAGTCAAATCACATACACTAGATATACCTTCTGGTTTCTGGAACCTGCAGATAAAATCAACTGATAAAAGAGGGAACGTTGCTTATTCAAATATAATACAGATATTTGCAACAGAACTGATAGATGTCTATTTTGGTGAAGATCCTGCAGTTGATCTGCCTATAGGAAGCTTATGGAATCTTGATCTAAACTCATTTGCTGAAGATCCGAGAGGAGATGCTTTTGTAGGATGGATACATGAACCTATCTACTCAGACTGCATTGATTTTGATCCAGCAGGACCTTATATGTTTGATGGAAATATAAAATTGATAGGAACACAGATCTGCCAGCAGAATGTTTCATTTGAAGTTATAGGAACCGGTAACAGAAGAGGCAGAGCATCAATACTTGTAAATGTCATTAATTAACATGAAAATAAAAAACAATAAAAAAAAGATGGATAATATATAAGATGGCAAACCAACAATTAACTGATTACATCAAACAGCAGATCCAAGCAGGATATGATGTAAACACATTAAGGAATTATCTTATCCAGAACGGTTATCCTAAAAAAGATGTTGATGAATCAATAAACAGTTTGTATCATCCTGAAGTAAAACATGTTGTTCATCATTTATCTAAAAATACAATAATATTTGTTGCCGCAATAGTTTTTATACTATTATTAATACCAACTGTCTACTTCTTTATATCTCAACAGGATTCAACACCAGCAAGACTTTTAGATTTAAGGACAAGCATAATAACATCTAGTGTCAACCCAGGAGGTAAACTTGAATTTAATATTGAATTATCTAATCTTGGGAAAAGCAAAAGATATGATGTTTTACTAAAATACGAGGTTGTTGGAACAGATATATCTAGAGAAGAAACAATAGCAGTTGAAACCTCAACATCAAAGAAAAGTTTTATCGATATACCCTCTGATACAACCCCAAAAAAATATATGCTTAAGACAACAGCAACATATGGAGATAATAAAGCATTATCTACAATCGGATTTACTGTAAAAGGAGCAACAACACCTGTTACAAATCAAACAATAATCAGCTGCATTGAAAATTGGAATTGCAATGACTGGATGCCTTCGGTTTGTCCTTCAAATGGTCAGCAGACAAGGATATGTACAGATGCAAATGATTGTAAAACAACACAACAAAAACCAGATACATCAAGAACATGCGTTTATTCAGTACAACCTCCAGAACCTCAACCTATCCAGGTAATAAATACTTCAGGACTTACAGTCTGGCAAAGATTAGACTCAATAAAAGCAGAAGCACAAACAGATCCAACTAAAGCAGAAAAAGATTGCGGTTCTTTTGATGTTGAAAGCCATCGTGATGAATGTTATGGAAATGTTGCTGTAGTAACATTATCATCTTCATTATGTGAAAAAATAATAGGTGATAGGACAAAAGACACATGTTACAAGGATGTTGCAAAGCTTACAAAAAATAGTGAGTTATGCGAAAAAATAAGCGCTATATCAAGAAAAGATACCTGTTATATGAACTTTGTAAGCATGAAAGATTATACTGTCTGTGAAAAGATTGACAATTCTTATTATAGAGAAGCATGCGTGGCTTTAAGAGATATGCCTAATCTCGTCGTTAACTAATTTATACATAAATATGTATAAATAAAGCATAAAAAAAGTTGAAAGTACATTATAAATACTTTAAATGTACTTTATTTATACATAAATATGTATAAATAAATTATTTAATATTTAAAAAGTACAAATTTATACATAAAAAAGCATAAATAAAGTATATATAGTGTATAAATAAACCGAAAAGTTTATATACTTTATACATTATTAAGTACTAATAAAGGCATTTAATCGCTAAAATGACAGTACAAATAAGAATAACAGTCAGTAATGAAATTGATGAACTTCTAGAAAAAGTAGCTAAAAAACTCGGGAAAAAGAAATCAGCATTCACAAGAGAGCTTATGGAACAGAAATTATATGATCTTGAAATAATCCAAAAGAAAATAATGGAAATAAAATGAATAAGAAAGCACAAGTAACTTTATTTGTAATCATCGGATTATTGATCTTGATAGGATCAGGAATCTATATATTTGTCAAAGTAAGCAATCAGACTTCTGAAAAGCAAACTGCAATACAAGTTGCAGAGATTCCAGTAGAATTCAGGCCAATAAGTGATTATGTTGAAACATGTATCATAAATGTCGGAAAAGACGGATTAAAACTATTAGGATTCCACGGTGGATATATTGATCTTAACAAGTATGGCATCCAACCAAATGGAGCAACACCTACACAAGCTAAAGCATTTTTATTTAATTCACAGGATTCAAAAAGCGGAATCGTATTTTGGAATTATTTCCAAAGTGACAACAAATGCGAACAAAATTGCCAATGTGCATCTGAGCAGCCATATTTGACAAAGAATGAAGGTTCTCCTAATATTGAAACACAGCTTGAAGATTATGTTGAAGAAAATTTAGATATCTGTTTGGCAGGATTTACACCCTTTAAATCCCAAGGATATGACATCAAAACAGCAGGTAATGTTCAGGCAACAGTCAACATAAGAGATGATGATGTATTATTCACTGTTAGATATGCTGTTGAAGCAAAAAGAGGAAATGATAATTTTAAAATTGAAAATTTTATAAGACCTATTAATCTAAAATTAAAGAAGATATATACCTTAGCAGATGAGATCAGAAAAACAGAAGCTAACTATAGTTATCTAGAAAGATGGACAGTTGAGCAAATTGCAGGTTTTGGACTAGGAGCAAAAGAAGATAGGCTTCCTCCAATGGCATCATCTGAACTAGATCCTGGAAAAAATCCAACTTATTGGGTAAAAGCTCAGGTACAGGATGATATAACAAACAATATGCTGCCTATCTATACTCCTTTCTTAAGCGCTTTTGGAACAGCAAATTACAAAGATAACCTGAGAGGAACTTTTTATGAAAGAGCAACAGTACCGATAAACTCCACAAATCTAGATTATTCTAGTTTTGATGTTAAGTTTAATTATTTAAACTGGTGGCCTATTTATTTTGATATAACTGGAAGAGGAGTTTCTGGACAAAAATTAGGACCTGAAACAGCTTCATCATCTTTATTAAGCTTTATTGGAGTAAAGAGATATAATTTTTATTATGATGTTAGCTATCCTGTCTTAGTTGATGTATATGATTCTGGGGCATTTGATTTTGAAGGTTATCATTTCTATATAGGATTAGAATCAAATGTAAGAAATAATGAACCTTTGAACTGTTCAGGACCTGGCTTAACGCAATATGCAGTCCCTTCTGGATCTTTGTTCTGTAATGACAATCAGGGGTGTGCAAACATAACAATCGAGACAAAAGATGCAAAGACAGGACAACCATTAGCAAATTCATCTTTATACTATTCATCAGGAACAGAGAGCTGTGACAAAGGTATCACTAGGCAATCTGGAAATCAAGCTTTAGCAAAAGTTTCTCTTCCACAATGTGTAGGTTCAGCATGCTCATTAAATATTGTAAAAGATGGTTATTGGTCTTATCCAACAACCTATGCAGTTAGATGCGACCAGACAAGTGTATGCTCTAATGAAAATGTATTATGTAATGGAGAATCTGTACAGCTTAGTATGGAACCATTTAGAAATACAAGCATTGTTGTGATGAAAAAGAAAATGTTAAAACAAAGCCAAAAAACATGGGCCTTTTCAGGTGAAGCGACAAATCTATTGAGCAATGAATATTCAATGATCAGCTTGACTAAAATAAAAGATAATCCTTATGAAACAGATCTAGTATTAAACGGTATATATTATGGTAACCAGACATCAACAAAAATACTGCCAGGACTTATTCCTGGAAATTATCAATTAAGGATTGATTTGTTTTACAAGCTTCCAGATTCAAAACAAAGAAATATAATAACTTTCCAAGCAGTTGAAGAATGTGAAGATACATATTTTGGATTAAGCGAGGATTGTACAACAGTAGGACCTTATAACTTTACTCAGGATTTTATAGAGGGAGGATATATAGCCAACATAACCTTGACAAAAGAGATGGTGGATTCAAACAGAATAATATTTTATGCTTTAAGTTCACCTGATATAGACACAGCATATAGCGTATTAGATGTTTATGATCTAGATGAGATGACTAAATTAGAGAATTATTCAAATCAGTACAAAGTTGAATTAAAACCAATTTCAGGATAAACGATGAGAAGATATATAGAACCAATGGCAATGTTCATGATCTGCTTAATCATAGCTATACCTATCTACTCGAGCAGCGTTTATGCCAATATAAATGGTGTAACTGCTTATGGCCAAGAAGGAATATCTAATTTTATCTCACAGCAATATGATTTGACTGTAACAGCTGATGCATCTTTAACAAATATATCAGTCACACCTGACCTTGTAAAACTAAAAGCAGGCCAGATATATTCTTATTTTGACAGCTGTTCCTCTAGCGGAAATACATCATCATTATGCACATTAAATCTTGTCAGAGGTGTAAATAGTGAAGTAGAATTTTGCCCTCAAACTGTTTTTAATGTTGAACTATATGAATATAAAGATGCTTTACCTATTGACACTAAAAGCATAACCGTAAAGTGCGATTCGCAAGGCCCTTCAATAAGCATGTCAATATCTCCTGTAACAAATTCAGGAGCATCACTAAGCTATACATTGACTGATCCTGACAATTCAGAAACTAAATGCTCTGGAATTTCTCAAATAGAATTTTATCTAAACAGCTTAAGTTCCGGAGCAGCAACTATAATTCCAACATCATCTGTATGTACATATTCAGATACAACAACAATAGATACTTCAGCTTATAGTGACGGTAATTATATTGTTTATCTAAAAGCTTATGATAGACTGGAAAATTCAAATGTTGAAAATGTTTCATTTAGGATAGACAAATCTGCACCTTCAGCAAATGCTTCTGCTATAATCACAGATGCATCTGGAAATGCAATAAGCTATTTTACACCGCAAAATACTCTTGTTGATGTAACCTTAAATATAAATGATGCAACAGGAATACAAGATTATAGTCTTAATTATTCTAGTCTAACAACATCAGCTCCTGCATGCATAGTTTCAGGTACAAATGTTGTCTGCACATGGAACAATATTCCTATGTATCTGAATTCAACTTCAATAACCCAAACGATAACTGTTCAAGCTGCAGATACTTTAGGAAATAATGCAACAACATCTGTTCCGATATCATCTGGACTGACCCAAGATGTAGTTGCACCAACGATATCTATCTCAAATGCAGTGATAAGCACAACAGATGGATCAATTATAGAATGGTACAGGCCAGGCCCGATGAGAATGAGCTTTTCTGCAAATGTTACAGATGATTTTTCAGGAATAAGATCAATATCAGGAGATTTTTCTAATCTACAAGTTATCAGCGGCGATGTACCTTCTTGTCTAGGTTCTGGAAATTCATATTCTTGTTCATGGTCAAATTTGATATTTAATATTGATTCTGCAACATTCAGCAAAGATATAAGAGTTATTGCAGTTGATAATTCAGGAAATTCAAAAACAGAAACAAGAACAGCTTCTGCATCCTATAAACCTGACACTTCTATCCCTGTATTAAGCAATTTTAAAATTACAAGATCAACTGGACAAAATATTTCAGGATGGATCGGCAATCAAGATGTTTTTGCAACAGTTTCTGTAGATGTTTCTGAACAAGGTTCTGGCTTGGACTTTGTAAAAGCTAATCTTTCAAATCTAAACCTGATATATTCAACATATCAAGATGGAGATTGCACCCAAACTTCAAGTACAGCACCAACATCAACTCCAACAGTCAATTCAACAGGTGTTTATCAGACGTATGTAGGAAATACAACATCTAATACAACAGTTTATCTGCCACAATATACATATACCTGTGAATGGCCTATAACTATACATTTTAATTCAAGCGGAAATCCTTTTTCAGCTCAAGTTCAGTTTAATACATCAGACAAATCAGCAAATTATGTTTTGAATACCTTAAGCCAATCTTTCCAGGTTGATCTTGATAGTCCAACAATATCTTCTTTGATAACACCTTATCTTTATAACGGACAATATTATGTCGGAGCAGATACAGCAACATTAATTGTAGGAATAGCAGATGCAGGTGTTGGAATAAATGATTCAAATGTTTATCTTGATCTAACTGGAATCGGATTTGATGCTAATCATCATGTTACAAACTGTTCAGCAGGATATTGCTATCTATATATGCCAGGATGCCAATCTGTTTCAGAATCAGTCCATACGATTTCTGTTACTACAAGTACTGGAGATGATTTGGGAAATAATCTATCTTCTCCATTTTATGCAAATGTAACTGCTGATCTGACAAGACCTAGAGTAGATGCAATAAATGTTACAGCAGTTGCTGCAAATACACCTCTTTATATGAATTATACCCTGACTGGAAATGCATTATCTGTTGTAGTTAATGTAACTGAAGCAACATCTTTATTAAGCGCATCTGGAGATTTTTCAAATTTCATAAGCGGCGCTAATAATGTTTTGGCTGATGATTGTACAAGAGTCCAATCAAATAGTACATCAAATTCAACAAACACAACATCTGACAAGTGGGTATGTAATTGGGCAACAGATGCAATCGATATCACAGCTTATGCAAAAGAAAATATCTATCTTAATTTCACAGATGCTGCTGGAAATAGCTATATCTATCCTTATGAATTAGAAGTTCTTGAAGCAATGACTGGAAATGTTTCTTATTGGGATGATCAAGTTGGAACTCCATCTCCTCGTGCAATTGACAGGCAGATTGTAACATTCTATAATCCATCAATGTGGTTCCCTGTAGGATTAATCTCAAAAGAAGGATTATCAGCATCTCAAAGATGGCCTTTAGAAGTTTCTGTTGAAAACTGTTATGGTTCAAATATTACTGCAACTTCAAATAGTTCTAACAGTTCAAATTCAACAACTACAACAACATCTTCTGTAAATTATCTATCTTCTGCTAACGGAAACAAACCAATAATCGCAAATCCAAATACTTTAACGCCTTCAAGTTTGCCTTATAATATGTATATGGATTATGAATTAGAGCAAGCAGCACCTAATACAACTGATTCAATCAATATAACCTGTTCATTAAAAGTAAGGACATTAGTTGACGGTCAAAAAGTAAGCCCTTATGAATTCGTAAATGTTACTGTAGAGATCAAATATTATAATAATCCTTTAGGAACTTTAGATACCAATGTTCAGGATGAGATAGATGATGTAAAAGGCGGTTGGTTAGTAAAAGCAGAATGGATAGGAACAATAAATAATATCTTGGAAATTGCAAGAAGTCTTTGCACTTTAATACAAAATCTTTATGCACTTTCAAAAGTCGTTGGAGGAATTTCAGATCTTTTGAAACCATATCCTCCGACAAATGGAGCAGGTAAAGCACTTGGTAATGTAGCAGGAGGTATAGGTGGAGCTGCAGAAGGTTCATGGGAATCTTATGTAAATGGATTCTGTAAATTCTTAAATTGTCAGCTTTATTATGGATCTGATTGGGGAGACCAAAGCTCATCAGGGATGTTTGCAGATTGGGGAAGATTTGCAACCAAATATTCAAAATATTGGAGCCCTCGTGATAGTTTGATAACAAGCATTGTTTTCTTATGTTTGCCAGGAATACTTTATAATCTGCAGAAAGCAAGAGTAATCGATTGCCAATATATCAATTGCTTAAAAAGAACTGCATATGGGATGCCTTTACAGATGTGTGTTACACAAAGAGATTATGCTTGGTGCAAATATGTCTATGGAGAATTATTTAATCTGATCCCATTTGCAAATATGATAAGCCAGATTGCAAATAAAGTAAAGACTATGTTGCAGCAGCCTGCTGAAATGATAAGTGTAGGATTAAAAGCAATATGCAAGGTACAATGTCCTACTGATTCACCTTGCTTGGCGTGCTTAGTATTAGAAGGAACAGGATTATTATTAGACTTGTTATGTGACTTTGGTGTAGGTTCTGACCAGTGTACTCCATTCTGGGAAGATTTAACAGTGGATGATTCAGTATGTGATGATGCATTAGACTAAAATGATAAAAACAAAACCAAATCCAAAAATTGCATTTGTTTTCATAATCTTGATTATGGCTGTTGTTGCATTTTCAGTTTCCAATTCAGATAATAACCAGATAACTGGAGCTTATGTTACACCACTTACTGCTTTTGGTATGGAAGAAGAAATGGGATTTACAGATGCTCAAATAATCAGTTCTACAGTTGATTCAAGAAAAACATTTACAGATATGCAAAATAATAATCCAGTAGATGTTTCTTATTATGTAGTTAATATTGGTGGAAATCAATACTCTGTACTTTATGGTGATAACCAACAGTATTATATCGCAGAAGGAACAAATCCAAATGCAGATACAAGTTTTTATCAGTTAGTGGCTTCACGTACTTTCAATGATGAAGAAATAACTACTGCAACTGATATGGGTATGAATGCAAAATTTTCTGCATATGATACTTCACATCCTATAGTAACACCTGTAACACCAATAGTACAACCCTCAGTTGTAGCTCCTGTGGCAGCTGCACCAACAGCTCCTTTAACACCAACAAAATCTCTAACTCAAAATGATATAACTCTACAAATAGGAGGTACAGGTTATAATATTCCGGCTGGAACTGAAATAACAACTCATCCAGATGGTTCTGTAACTTGGGAATCATATACCTTTACTCAATCTGAATGGAGCGATAGAACTGAAGGACCTCAATCACATACTTCTGCACCAACAGCTCCTTTAACACCAACAAAATCTCTAACTCAAGATTATATAACTCTTCAAATAGGAGGTACTGGTTATAATATTCCTGCTGGAACTGAAATAACAACTCATCCAGATGGTTCTGTAACTTGGGAATCATATACCTTTACTCAATCTGAATGGAGCGATAGAACTGAAGGACCTCAATCACATACTTCTGCACCAACAGA
>Ga0247842_10001079_pt1 | contig 48759 bp, 50 predicted proteins | sample LaCruzMarch2015__3_FD_192411 | JGI IMG/M metagenome (GOLD analysis project Ga0247842, IMG submission 192411) | Freshwater microbial communities from meromictic Lake La Cruz, Castile-La Mancha, Spain - LaCruzMarch2015_19m | ecosystem: Environmental > Aquatic > Freshwater > Lake | place: Spain...
ACCTCGACAGAGGCCAACCCGACAGTTACGCCATTGGTCACTACAACCTACATGTTGGTTGAGACCATCACGGCCACCGGATGTACCAACACCCACAGCGTGACGGTAACGGTGAACCCGTTGCCTGCTGCAGTGGCAGGTGCCGACCGGGCAATCTGCCTGAACACAAGCACTACGCTTGGCGCAGCTGCCGTAATCGGCAGTATCTACAGCTGGAGCTCGGTACCGGCAGGGTTTACCTCGACACAGGCCAACCCGACGGTTACGCCGCTGATCACCACAACCTACCTGTTAGTGGAGATCATCACGGCCACAGGATGTACCAACACCCACAGCGTGACCGTAACGGTGAATCCGTTGCCTGCTGCAGTGGCAGGCGCCGACCGGGCAATCTGCCTGAACACGAGCACCACGTTGGGCGCAGCCGCAGTAGCTGGCAGTACATACAGCTGGAGCTCGGTACCGGCAGGGTTTACCTCGACAGAGGCCAACCCGACGGACACACCGCTGGTTACAACCACATATACCTTAGTGGAGACCAGCACGGCCGCCGGATGTTCGAACAGCCACAGTGTGGTTGTGACAGTGAATCCGCTGCCTGCCGCTGTTGCTGGTGCCGACCGGGCAATCTGTCTGAATTCGGGTACCACCCTGGGCGCAGCTGCCGTAACTGGCAGCACCTACAGCTGGAGTTCTGTGCCGGCAGGGTTTACCTCGACTGAGGCCAACCCGACGGTAACACCGCTGGTCACGACCACCTACACGTTAATAGAGATCATCACAGCCACCGGATGTACCAACACCCACAGTGTGACGGTGACGGTGAATCCGTTACCTGACGCAGTAGCCGGAGCCGACCGGGCGATCTGCCTGAATTCGAGCACCACTTTGGGCGCGGCCGCAGTAGCTGGCAGCACCTACAGCTGGAGTTCGGTGCCGGCAGGGTTTACCTCGACCGAGGCCAACCCGACGGTAACGCCGCTGGTTACCACCACCTACACGTTAATAGAGATCATCACAGCTACCGGATGTACCAACACCCACAGCATGACCGTAACGGTGAATCCGCTGCCTGCGGCAACAGCAGGAGCCGACCGCGCGATCTGTCTGAATTCGAGTACCACGCTGGGCGCAGCTGCCGTAACAGGCAGCACCTACAGCTGGAGTTCGGTGCCGGCAGGGTTTACCTCGACCGAGGCCAACCCGACGGTTACCCCGCTGGTCACTACGACCTACACGTTGGTAGAGATCATCACGGCCACCGGATGTACCAACACCCATGTTGTTGTGGTAACGGTGAATCCGTTGCCTGCTGCAGTGGCAGGAGCCGACCGCGCGATCTGTCTGAACTCAAGCACCACCCTGGGCGCAGCCGCAGTTACTGGCAGCACCTACAGTTGGAGTTCGGTGCCGGCAGGGTTTACCTCGACAGAGGCCAACCCGACGGTTACCCCGCTGATCACTATGACCTACACATTGGTAGAGATCATCACGGCTACCGGATGTACCAACACCCACAGCGTGACGGTGACGGTGAACCCGCTGCCAGAGGCAACCGCTGGAGCAGACCGTTCGATCTGCCTCAACACGAGCACTACGCTTGGCGCAGCTGCCGTAACCGGCAGTACCTACCTGTGGAGCTCAGTTCCGGCAGGGTTTACCTCGACTGAGGCCAATCCGACGATTACGCCACTGGTCACTGCCACCTATACTGTGGTTGAGACCATCACGGGCACGGGATGTACCAACACCCACAGCGTGGTTGTAACGGTGAATCCGTTGCCTGCTGCAACTGCAGGCGCCGACCGGGCAATCTGTCAGAACACGAGCACCACCCTGGGCGCAGCTGCCATAACCGGCAGCACCTACAGTTGGAGCTCGGTGCCGGCAGGGTTTGCCTCGACTGAGGCCAACCCGACGGTCACACCGCTGGTTACTACGACCTACACGTTGGTAGAGATCATCACGGCCACCGGATGTACCAACACCCACAGCGTGACGGTGACGGTGAATCCGTTGCCTGCTGCAACAGCAGGCGCCGACCGGGCAATCTGTCAGAACACGAGCACCACCCTGGGCGCAGCCGCAGTACCTGGCAGCACCTACCTATGGAGCTCTGTGCCGGCAGGGTTTACCTCGACAGAGGCCAACCCGACAGTTACGCCATTGGTCACTACAACCTACATGTTGGTTGAGACCATCACGGCCACCGGATGTACCAACACCCACAGCGTGACGGTAACGGTGAACCCGTTGCCTGTGCCGACGATTGCAGGTTTGGACACAATCTGTGTAAATTCCGGGTACTTTATTTACAACACGGAGCCCGGTATGACAAACTACAACTGGACCATATCGTCAGGCGGATCATTCTACTGGGGCGCAGGCACCAGCGAGATCTGGGTGACATGGAACGCACCAGGAGCTCAGTGGATCGGCGTGACCTATACCAACGTGAACGCATGTTCACCGGCTGCGCCCACCACCCTAAGCATCACCGTCAAACCGATGCCGGGTCCGGCAGGAAACATCATGGGTGAAACCATGGTGTGTGCAGGTACTCAGGGGGTGGCCTATTCAACTACGCCCATCCAGGATGCCCTTGTCTATATCTGGGATCTGCCGCCGGGTGCCACGATCGTTTCGGGTGACAGTACGACGAACATCATCGTAGACTACGCCACCAACGCCACTTCCGGAAACATCATGGTCAACGGGAACAACCTCTGCGGCCACGGAGACACTACAAGTCTACCGGTAACCGTAAATCCTGTTCCTACAACCCCGGTTGTGACTATTAATGCCGACACACTCACTTCATCTGCACCCCTGGGCAACCAGTGGTACTACGCGTCCACACAGGGCGGAAGTGGAAGTGCCATCCAGGGAGCCACCGGGTCCACTTACGTTGCCACCCTCACCGGATGGTACTGGACACAGGTTACACTCAACAGTTGTGGTTCCGACACATCCAACCATGTGTATGTGCTCATTACTGGCATTGAGGAGAGACCCGAATCGAGCTTTGTAGTGTACCCCGTACCCAATGAAGGAAACTTTACCCTTGCCATCACATCTCAGACTAAACAATCATTTAAAATGCAGATATTTAATAATATAGGACAAATGGTTTTCGAAATGAGAAATGTCAGGGTAGATGGCAGATATGAGCAGCAGATTGACCTGGGGGTCATCCCTGCAGGAATCTATACGATCGTATTACATAATGATCAAAGTACCATGATCAAAAAAATACTTGTGCGTAAGTAAATCATCGAGTGGACGACATTTTTCACGATTTTTGTCTCTGATTTTATCGGAAAGATGTCATCGGCTATCGTAAACCCATTTTATAAACATACCAAAAAGCCTGTGGGATTCTTCCACGGGCTTTTTTTATCATGATATGTTTTCACTGAAACGAAATCTTTCTGCCCTCTACCTGATCAAGGTTGCCAAGTGGATGAACCTGGTGATGCCCATCATTGTGCTCTTCTATAAATCGAATGGCCTGACGATGCAGGACATATTCACCCTGCAGGCCATCTACTCCGTCACCCTGATGCTCCTTGAAATCCCGACGGGCTATTTTGCCGATGCAACCAGCCGCAAAACAAGCATGGTGATTGGATCGATATTTGGTTTTGCCGGCTTCCTGATCTACAGCACATCCACAGGTTTCTGGGAGTTTATGGTGGCCGAGGTGATCCTTGGCGTGGGCATGAGCCTTGTCTCCGGCGCCGATTCGGCCATGCTGTACGATTCGCTGGCCTCAGCAGGAGCCACCGACAAATATACACGCTACGAAGGACGGATCTCCTCCTTTGGCAATTTTGCCGAAGCCGCAGCCGGAATCATCGGGGGCCTGCTGGCTGCAATTTCTTTGCGCACACCCTACTTTTTTCAGGCCGGAATTGCCCTTCTTGCCATCCCCGCAGCCATTTCACTCCGCGAACCACCCATTCACGGCAACATCGCGAAACCCGGATTGCGCGACATCGCCTCCATCATCATGAAGGTGATGCACGGCGACCGCAAGCTTTTCTGGAATACCATGTTCTCGGCTGTGACGGGCGTTTCAACCCTCACCATGGCCTGGTTTGCCCAGCCGTTCTTTATCCAGTCCGGCCTCAAGGTCACCCTCTTTGGCGTTGCATGGGCCGTGCTCAACCTGTCGGTCGGATTGGTCGCGTTCTATGCCTGGCGCATTGAATCGGGCCTGGGGCCGAGACGCACGGTCATGCTGTTCACGGCCGTTCTGCTCACAGGATATGTCGGGCTGTCGTTTGCCGGAATGGCTGCCGGTTTTTCTCTTTTGCTCGGATTTTACATGGCCCGCGGACTAGCCACGCCAACCCTGCGGTATTACATCAACAAGATCACCTCTTCCAACACCCGCGCAACCGTCCTGTCCGTACGGAATTTCATGATCCGCGCCCTGTTTGCACTGCTTGCTCCCCTTTACGGGCTCATCACCGACCGCTACGGCCTTTCAACCGCACTGCTCCTTGCTGGTGGTATATTCAGTGTTTTAAGCGGAATTTCCCTCTTCTTTTTTCTCAGGTACAAAACCTACCAGCCGTAAAATATGTTCCGTCACGCGTCACGCGTCACGTGTCACGCCTTTCGTCACGTGTCACGCTTTTCGTCACGCGTCACGCCATCAAATAAGATAAAGATCCCCAATGACAAAACAGGCAAAAATAACCGACGCCATTCCATTCATGGTGGCAAAGGCTAAGTTGACCCTGGTGATATCCGTTGGCTTCACGATCAGGTGTTCGTAAAAAAGAAGCAGGGTAAATACCGCACTTCCGATCCAGTAGAGATAGCCGAAATTACCAAGGAGGCCGCCAAAGATGACCATGCCGACGGCGATCACATGAAAGAGGGCAGAAAGTAGAAGGGCATTGTGTTTACCGATGGTCGCCGGCAGGGATTTCAGGTTTTCTGATTTGTCGAAATCGATATCCTGAAGTGCATAAAGGATATCAAACCCAGCCACCCAAAAAATTACGGTGAAGGAATAAATCAATGGAAGCAGGTCAAATCGTGCGGTTACGGCAAGATAGGCGCCGATGGGAGCCAGCCCCAGTCCAAGCCCGAGGAAAAGATGAGAGAGATAGGTGAACCGTTTTGTAAGGCTGTACCCCAGAATGACTGCCAGCGCAATGGGGGAGAGGATAAAGCACAGAAAATTCAGAAAATAGGCAGTGAGAATAAATAACAACGCATTGATGATGACAAAAATCATCGCTGATTTTGGTTGAATGATGGCGCTGGGAATCTCGCGTAAAGCAGTGCGGGGATTTTTTTTATCGAACTCCCGGTCAGCATATCTGTTGAATCCCATGGCGGCATTGCGCGCAAAAACAACACAGAGCAGCACCAGCATCAGTAACCGGAGGCTCACATTCTCTCCATTCGTCCTCACTGCCAGGAAAAACCCAATCAGGGCAAAGGGCAGTGAAAAAATCGTATGGTTTATTTTAACAAGGGATAAATAATCGGCAATCTTTGCGAATTTCACCATGGGCCTTCCAGCGGAATTTTGTTACAAAGTTAGTAAAATGTAACTATTTCTTTGCAGGATCGTCCAACAGGATCGTTCATCTTGTTATTCTGAGGATTTACGCTAATTTTGTTGCATTATTTTTGAACTTATGAGCAGGAAGGTTGAAGCGCTTATCGGGTATCTGAAGCATTCGTTCGGTGTTCAATCCAAATACCATATTCACTCCCCTTTTGTCTTTGATTTTTATAGCAAAGTCCTGCAGAATGGCCAGAGCTATCCTCAGTACCGGGTCGTAAACAGGTTACGCCGGGAGCTTGAAACGGTGTCGCGGTTTATCAAACGAAAAGATCTGGGCTTGCGTGTCAGGGACTTCCCAAGCGATCAGCGGTTTGTGAGGGTCAAGGACATCGCCCGCAGTTCATCCGTCAGCCGGAAAAAAGGCGAACTGCTGTTCCGGCTTATCCGTCATTATAAACCTTCTGCCATAATGGAATTGGGAACATCGCTGGGTATCAGTGCGATATACATGGGGCTGGCGGCTCCCGAAAGTACGATCCTTACCATTGAAGGGTGTATTGATTCAGCCAAAATTGCACGTGAAAATTTCGAGAAGTCAGGACTTCATAATATTCGGATTATAACCGGGAATTTTGATGACAAACTCTCCATCGCCTTCGATGAAATGGCCGTTCCTGATCTTGTATTCATTGACGGGAACCAACGGAAGGAGCCTACCCTTGACTATTTTGGTCAAATCCTGCAACATATCCATCCCGGAACCGTTTTGATTATCGATGATATCCACAGTTCAGGCGGGATGACAGAGGCCTGGAACACCATTCGCTGCCATTCGAGGGTGAAGGTGACCATTGACATGTATCAGATGGGCATTGTTTTTTTTAAAGAAGAATTAAGTAAAGAAGATTTCATCTTACGTTATTAATACTGATTATCCATGCAAAAAGAGATCATACGGCTTGATAAGATCGTAAAAAACTACAAGATCGGGACTATTTTGGTGGAGGCTTTACGTGAGGTCTCTCTGGTGGTCCGGAAAAATGAATTCGTTGCGCTGATGGGCCCTTCCGGATCCGGTAAGTCAACACTGATGAACATCCTGGGCTGCCTCGATACACCGACCAGCGGCAATTATTTGCTGAATGGCGAAGATGTCAGCAAGATGGATGACAATGCGCTGGCTGAGATAAGAAATCGTCAGATCGGCTTTGTTTTTCAAACATTTAATTTATTACCACGCTCCACCGCACTTGAAAATGTGATGCTTCCGTTGATTTACGCCGGAATCGGAAAGGTAAAACGCATGGAGATTGCCAGCAAAACCCTGGAGGAGGTGAAACTGGGAGACAGGATGGCGCACAAACCCAATGAATTATCGGGAGGACAGCGTCAGCGTGTGGCCATTGCGCGTGCGCTGGTGAACAATCCGGCCATCATCCTTGCAGATGAACCTACCGGGAACCTTGACTCCAGAACTTCGCTGGAAATTCTTGGATTGCTGGAAGAGATACATAAAATGGGCAATACGGTGATCATTGTGACCCATGAAGAAGATATTGCCCAGCATGCCCATCGCATCATCCGCCTTATGGACGGAAAGATCAACGTGGATGAACCCAATAAGCATATTAAAACCATCGCCGATTATCAACTCAGTCCGGTTGTTTAATAAACTTCAATAACTGTCAGCCAGATAATATCTCACACGCATGCAAAAGGTAGGTAAATTTAAAAAGCTGTTTGCAGATTTCAACCATCTCAATGTCATGATCATCGGGGATGTGATGGTCGACTCCTACCTGTGGGGCAAGGTGGAGCGGATTTCACCCGAAGCGCCCATTCCTGTCGTGGCTTTGCGGAAGCGTGAGCACCGCATGGGTGGCGCCGCGAATGTGGCCATGAACATCAGGTCGCTGGGGGCCAATCCGATTCTTTGTTCGGTGATAGGCACAGATGATAAAGGAGACCAGTTCCTGGAGCTGTTGAAGAGGGAAAAAATTGATGATATCGGCATTGTGCGCAGTAAAAGACGCATCACCACCACCAAATTCAGGATTTTCGGAAATGCATTTCAGATGCTGCGTGTGGATGAGGAGATGGACAACGATCTTGTACAGGCTGATTACCTCACGCTGATCCGCGTCATCGACCAGATTTTAATGAAGGTGAAGGTTGATTGCATCATCTTCCAGGATTACGATAAGGGTGTCATCACCACAAAGTTAATCAAGGAGGTTGTTTCACGGGCCAGGGCGGCCAATATTCCTGTTTCTGTTGACCCGAAGAAAAAGAATTTTATGGACTATCACCAGGTGACGCTTTTTAAGCCCAACCTGAAGGAGATGAAAGAGGGTTTATCGCTTACCGCTGATCTGGTGGACCAGCAAACGGTGACCGAAGCGGCTCAAAAGCTTTGTTCCGTGCTGGAGTGCAAATATGTGCTCACCACCATGTCAGAAAAAGGGGTTATGATCAGCATGATAAACAATCAGGAGGAGGAGAATATTTTCATTCCGGCCCATATGCGCATGATATCTGATGTTTCAGGTGCGGGTGACACGGTGATCAGTGTGGCCTCCCTGTGTCTTGCCCTGAAATGTACCCCCCATGAAATTGCCTACATTTCAAACCTTGCCGGCGGCCTTGTTTGCGAGGAGGTCGGCGTGGTCCCCATAAACAAGGAAAAGCTGCTCAAAGAGGTACTGACGCTGCTTTAGCGATTTCTGTGACACCTTAAACAACCCATGACGAAGGATGCCGATGTTATTATTGCTGGCGCCGGTCCTGCCGGATCGATGGCTGCATATGAACTCGCCCGACAGGGCATTTCTGTGCTCATTCTTGAAAAATCGCAATTTCCCCGCTATAAAGTCTGTGGTTCGGGTTTAACCCATAAAATCCTTCGTGAGATTCCGTATGATGTTTCCCCGGTATTTGAAACGCAGATCCATACATTTGTGTTTTCAAGCGGGTTTAAAGAGGTTTTCGCCAGGACATCTGCAGAGCCGTTGATTTACTGCACCATGCGGGAAAAACTTGACGCCTTCATGCTGCAGAAGGCCCTTGCCGCCGGCGCACGGGTTCAATTTGGAGAAAAGGTGCTGGAGGTTCAGCAGGATGCGGCATCAGCCTCCGTGATCACCCGCTCCGGCATCTTTCGGTCAGCGCTGGTGATTGGTGCCGATGGCGCCTCCAGTGCAGTGGCCCGCTCAGCCGGATTGCGCGAACATATGATGCCCGGGCTGGCCTGGGAAGCTGAAGTAAAAGCTGATCCTGATACAGTTAAAACCTTTTCAAAAACGGTGTTTCTCGATTGGGGGGCCTTCCCCGGAGGATATGGGTGGGTTTTTCCGAAGGCCGACCATTTTTCCATCGGAGTCGGAGGCCCTGCAAGCCTCTCGAAATGGATGATGCCCTATTATCATAATTTTCTTAATTACCTGGATGTTGCATCCGGCATGCGAATGATCGAAACCAGCTCTCTTAAGTCATGGCCTATTCCGGTACGCATAAAAAAAAGCCGGTTTCACCATGGGCGGGTACTTGTTACGGGCGATGCAGGCGGCCTGACCGATCCCCTTACCGGTGAAGGAATATACTATGCCATCCGGAGCGGGAAACTGGCGGCGGCCTCCTGCGCTGAATACCTGCAGTCTGGCATTCCTTCACTTCAGTCATACTCGCATGCCGTGAATGATGAATTGATGAATGAATTGGGGGAGGCAAATCGCATAAAGTTCATCTTTAACACGGCACCCTTGAAGATTCACCGATTCGTTCGCGAAAACGACCGGGCCTGGCGTGCATTTGGCAAAGTTATACGCGGAGAACGCTGGTATGCCGATGTGAAGATGGGATTCGGCAAATGGAAATTTTTATGGAGGATCGCCTGCCAGCTCTCACATTGGATTTCCGATATCCGTGAAAAGCGGTTTTCAGTAAAAGGTTTTAAATAGCAAGCAGGGTTTTCACAATACCCGAGATCATTTTATTATCCGCTTTGCCTGCCAGCTCTTTCGATGCAGCTCCCATCACCTTCCCCATATCTTTGATGGAGGTCGCACCGGTCTGGATTACTATTTTTTTAATCAGCTCGGTTACCTCCGCTTCAGAGAGTTGCTGCGGAAGATAGGTCTCAATGACCGATACATCATACAGCTCCTTCTGTGCAAGATCGTCCCGTTGGGCATTCAGATAGATGTCGGCCGACTCGCGGCGCTGTTTTACCAGTTTCTGCAGAATTTTCAATTCGCTCTCCTCACTCACCTCGCCGGAAAAACCCTCTTTGGTCTTTTCCAGCAGCAGGGCCGCCTTGACAGCCCTGATGGCCTCAAGCCTTTTGGCATCACGCGCAAGCATCGCCGCCTTGATGTCGTCATTTATCTTAAGCTCAAGGCTCATTAATCCACATTTTTATGAAGGAAGGAATTCTCGCTTCTGAGTTCGACCGATTTATCCGGATTTTCTGACAGCATATATTTGGCCACCTGCGACTCTGAAGAGGGGGTCACGTCGTTTAGTTCGACGTTGCGCCTTTTATAGGCCGGAATGCTTTCAAGTTCGTAAAGATTGGATTCGATGGGGGTATGGGTTTTTAATTTTTCGCTGAGCTGGCGAAGTTTAGAAACCCTTTCAAAAGCCTTCTTTGACTGGAAATCGTTTGAATCCGGTTCATTTGGACGTTGGGGAGGATTGACCGGTTCGGGTTTGTAGGCCATCTGGGGAACTGTTTCGTCGGTACTGTCCACAGGCTGAAATTCATGAACCAGCGTTTTGGCAGGTTGCGGTTGAAACTCTGTCTCTGTCTGCTCAACGTAAAATTCAATCGTTCGCAATGGGTCAGCGTTTCCTGCTTCAGGTTCCATCTCGAACGGAACGGGCTCCTTATTTGAAGATACGATTGGTGCCTCTTCCCTGGTCTCCGGCTGTTCAAAAATTTCAGGTTCGGGCATGTAGAGCCGCTTTACCACCTTGGGGGCTGGCTTTGTGCTGTAAAGATCAAAAACAGTTACATCCACGGGCTTCATTGGATCTTTCTGCTTATGGTCCTCATCGAAACCGGTTGCAATGATGGTTACACTGATCTTATCATCAAGGCTTTCATCATAACCGTTGCCCCAGATAACATCGCCGCTTGATTTTGTTTTTGCCTGGATATAGTCCGTGATTTCAGTGACTTCATCCATGGTAATTTCATTTTTCCCTGATGAGATATAAAGCAAGAGGTTGCCTGCTCCTTCAATTTCATTGTTGTCGAGCAAAGGAGAGTTAAGCGCCTCTTCAACAGCAACTTGTGCACGATTAGGCCCGCTGGCCAACCCTGTCCCCATGATGGCCACCCCACTGTTTTTCATGACCGTTTTCACATCTTCAAAATCGACATTGATGTAACCGGCAACGGTAATGATTTCGGCGATGCCTTTTGCAGCGGTGGTTAATACGTTGTCGGCGCGGGTAAAGGCCTCGGAAAGCGGTAAATCGCCGCAAAGCTGACGCAGCTTATCGTTGCTGATGATCAGCAGGGCATCGACATTTTGTTTTAACTGGCGGATGCCATCATCGGCCGACTGACGGCGTTTTCTTCCTTCGAACGAGAATGGAATGGTGACAATGCCAACGGTAAGAATCTCCATCTCCCGGGCAATCTGCGCGATGACCGGTGCAGCCCCGGTGCCTGTTCCACCTCCAAGACCTGCTGTGATAAAGAGCATTTTTGTTCCCTTATCAAGAGAAGCACGGATATCGTCGGCGTTTTCAAGCGCGGCGTTTCGCCCTACCGAAGGAGCCGCACCGGCGCCCAACCCACTGGTCAGGTTGGCTCCGAGCTGGATTTTTTTTGGAACCGGACTTGATTCCATGGCCTGTGCATCAGTATTGCAGATGATAAAGTCCACACCTTTTATTCCCTGGCGGAACATATGATTAACAGCATTACTACCTCCACCGCCAACACCGATAACTTTTATTATAGATGACTGGTTTTTAGGTGAATCGAATTTTAACATTTCGGCCATAATCGTTTTATTTTTCTGGTTTAAAATTATTAAGAAAGCGCGATCAATTGTTAGGGTTGTTTTTTAGTTATCAACGTTCAATTGTTAATAGAGGCTCAATCCACATCCTCCTCAAAAATATTCCGGATCTTTTCGAGAAAAATTTCCGGAAACCGCTTGGTGGGCTTCGAAGGATCTTTGACCTTTTTAACCTTTACCTTCCTTTTCTTTCCCGCTGCTTCGGAAATTTCTTCAGTGATGACAGGCTCTTCAGGTTTTGATTTTTCAACCTCTCTCTGGTATCGTCCGATCCCTTCAATCACAAGACCTACTCCCGTCGCATACATCGGACTGGCCATATCAATATGGGCGTCACTTGCAAGATGTTCATTCGGGTAGCCGATGCGTGTGTCAAGGCCGGTCATGAATTCCGTCAGTTGCGCAACATGCTTCAGGTGGGCTCCTCCTCCGGTAAGCACGATGCCGCCGATTAATTTTTTCTCGTAACCCGAACTTTTGATCTCGTAATAGATGTGCTCAATGATCTCCTCCATCCTTGCCTGAATGATGGAAGCAAGGTTTTTCAGGCTGATCTCCTTGGGCGTTCTGCCCCGCAAGCCAGGTATCGCAACAATCTCCTCTTCGCGATTTTCACGTGCCAGCGCCGATCCGAATTTCACCTTCAGCTCTTCTGCATGCTTTTTAATGATGGAACATCCCTCCTTGATATCCTCCGTAATTATTTCACCGCCAAGAGGAATAACCGCCGTGTGACGTATGATTCCCGCATGGAAAATGGCGATGTCGGATGTGCCGCCGCCAATATCAACCAATACGACACCCGCCTCTTTTTCCTCTTCACTCAGCACCGCCTCAGCAGAAGCGATCGGCTCAAGAATGAGTTCAACTACCTCAAGTCCGGCCCTGCGCACACATTTGTAAATATTTTTTGCGGCAGCCGTTTGACCAATGATGATATGAAAATTGGCTTCAAGGGAACTGCCGGTATATCCTTTGGGTGTCAAAATTCCATGCTCCCCGTCGATGCTGAATTCCTGCGGTATCACATCAAGAATTTCCTCCCCGGGATTCATGTTCAGGTTATACATGCTGTTGCAAAGCTTGTCAATGTCTTCCTGGCTGATCTCCATTTCACTGTCTTCACGGATCATGCTGCCCCTGTGCTGCAGACTCTTGATATGCTGACCGGCAATCCCGACATTGAGATATTTTATATCCACGCCCGATTTGGCCGATGCCTCTGCAACGGCATCCTTGATGGACTGTATCGTGTTATCGATGTTTGCGACCACACCGCGTTTTACACCGATTGAAGGCACTTTGCCATATCCCAGAATATCAATTTTGCCATGTTCGTTTTTTTGGCCGACGATGACCGCTATTTTAGTTGTGCCGATGTCGAGACCGACGATAATTCCTGAGTTTTTCATGCTGTTTATATTTTAGAACAAACCACTTGATTCTTGAATTTTATATTGATGACGTTATATTTATTCCAACCGATTTTATTAAGGCCAAGATGGTAAAAGACAATAAGCTTTCTGAATTTATCATCCAGGTCATCTGCAGTTCCCAGCATGATTACATGATTCCCAACCCTGGGAATCAATTCGAATTCATTGAGTTCCGTTACATAAATTTGATCGATCTGGGCCTTGAGAAATGGATCATGGGAGATGTACTTGGCCAGTTTATACAGACCAGTCATCAGCGAGTCATAAAACACAGAATCCGACATCGATAAAATATTTACCTGATAGGCGGGGTTTTTCCTGTAGGAATCGTTGATGTATCCATTTGCGACAAGCAATCGGGCCGAGGCCTGCTGATTTACCGGAAGCAGAGCCCCTGATTCATCCAGGTAAAAGCTTTCGTAGTTCCTGTTGATGATACGAAGGAGCGGCTCACGCTGGGTGACCTTTATAAACAGGGTGCCTTCGTTGTTTTCAAATACAGAGACCTTCGCGACATAAGGCTGCTGGCGGATTGCGCGTTCAATTGATCCGGTATTGATGTATCCAAGGGGTTTGCCTTTGACCATTCCGGAAGTTTTCAGCATGATGGAATCAATATCTTTCTTGGTGATCAAAATATCGGCAGCGCCATAATCAATGCTGATCTCGACACGTTTACATGGCCGGCTGTATTGTTCTGCCTCCACAAAACCCACCAATACAGCGGCGCCGGCAAAAAGGAGTGCCCAAATGACAATGTGTACTATGTTTAAAAATCGCTTCATGGTTCGTTTAACGCTGAAAACAATTGTGTGATTGGCAAAACAAACTGATCAATATCTCCGGCCCCCAGCGTAAGTAAAACCTCTGGTTTCTGATCTCGTAACGTGGAGATCAAAGCCTCTTTTTGAACCAATTTTTTATTCCGGATGTTGACACGATCAAGTAACATTTGCGACGATACGTTTTTAATAGCCATTTCGCGGGCCGGATAAATGTCAAGTAAAATGAGTTCATCCAGCAACTCCAGACTCCGGGCGAATTCATCGGCCAGGTCGCGGGTACGGGAATAGAGATGAGGCTGGAATACCCCGGTGATTTTTTTTCCGGGATAAAGCTCAATAGCCGCGCTGATACAGGCTTTAAGCTCTTCAGGGTGGTGCGCATAATCATCAATGTAAACCAGACCTGGCCGACTGATTCTTAAATCAAAACGGCGCTGAACTCCGCTATAAGATTGAAACGCCTTCCGCAGCATATCAGGGTCAATGTCCAGCAAATACCCCACCGCCAAAGCTGCAATCGCATTTTCCAGGTTGAATTTTCCGGGAACCCCCAGGATGAGATCCTCCATGATTCCGGCGGGGCTGACGAAATCAAAATGAAATAGCCCTTCAGTCAACCGGATGTTTTGAGCGAAAAACGAGGCTGAGTTGCATACCGAATAATCGTAAACAGTATATTTGTTTACGCATGAAGGAATTACGGATGTTTCTGCTTTCAAAATCAAAGAGCCATCCGCCGATATTCTGGCCGTAAATTCCGAAAATGTCTTTTTCAGGTCATCGTGGCTTCCGTAAATATCAAGATGGTCGGCATCAGCAGAGGTGATTACGGCAATATAGGGCGACAGGCTAAGAAATGACCGGTCATATTCATCCGCTTCAACGACGCAATAGGCGGAGGTGGACGGGGAGGATGAAATAGCCGGATGATCCGTTGTTGGATCTTGGATTTTGTCGCGTTTTAAATCATAGAGGAAATTCGTTCCGTAATTCTTCGAAATGCCTCCCATGAACGCAATCTGATCGAGACCAGCCGTTTTCAGCATATGTGCGATCATGGTTGATGTGGTGGTTTTACCATGTGTTCCGGCCACGGCGATCGTTTTGAACTGGCCGGCAATCATCCCCAGCACCTCAGCCCGCTTTTTCATGGGGATGCCCAGTTCAATAAAATGGCGGAGTTCAAGGTGCTCCTTTGGAATGGCGGGGGTATATACCACGAGGTCGGGTGAAACAGGAATTTGTGCGATATCCTCGCTGAAATGAATCTGCATCCCCTCCGCGATCAGTTGATCCGTAAGGGCAGTCGGTGTCTTGTCATAACCGGAAACAGCGGCGCCCCGCAACACAAAATAGCGGGCCAGCGCACTCATGCCGATGCCGCCGATACCAAGGAAATAGACAGAGGTCACGCGTAATTCGTCATTCGCAATTTGTAATCCGTCATTTGATTTTATGAGGCTCAAGGCCACCTCTGCGATGGTTTCGGCCGCATTGCGAATCCCCAGGGGCTTTATATTTGTGCTTAGTTCTGTTTGCAGACGTTGGTTGCTGAACAGATCCAAAATGGTTTTCCCCAATGTTTCAATGGCCATGTTGTCGCGTACCATGAGGGCCGCTTTTTTATCAACCAGCGCGCATGCATTTTTAGTCTGGTGATCTTCCGCCACATTGGGTGAAGGAACGAGTATAATGGGTTTGCCAACCACGCAAAGCTCGGAAATGGCGATGGCGCCTGCCCGGGATACAATCAGGTCGGCTGAGGCATAGGCAAGATCCATGCGGTCGATGAATGGAAGAACGATCAGATGTGGGATGTTGGATGTTGGTTGTTGGATGTTCGATCCGGCATCAGTCAAGGCGGCCTGTATTTGTTCAAAATAATAGCGTCCGGTTTGCCAGAGGATCTGGATGTCGGGATGGGTTTGGGCAAACCTGAGTATCGCCTGGTTGATGGTTCCTGCACCGAGGCTGCCGCCAATCACCAGCAGTGTTTTTTTGTCAGGAGCAAGTCCGAAATAACGCCTGGCTTCCTCCTCCTTTCCCTGTATGGCGACCACATCGCGGCGGATGGGGTTGCCGGTCAGTACCATGTTATCTTTTGGAAAATATTTTTCCATTCCCGCATAGGCGACGCAGATCTTTTGCACCCTGTTTCCCAACAACCTGTTGGTTACTCCCGGAAATGAATTTTGTTCCTGGATGAGCGATGGAATGCCCCTGGAGGTGGCTATGCGCAAAGTCGGTCCGCTTGCATATCCGCCAACTCCAATCACCAGATCGGGTTTGAATTTCGAAATAATGGCCCTGGCCTTCATCAAACTTCCCAGGAGTTTGAAAGGGAAGGAGAGGTTTTTCAGTGTAAACCTGCGTTGAAAACCGCTGATGGTAAGCCCTTCTATGCGATATCCCGCTGCCGGCACCTTTTCCATCTCCATCCGCCCCTTGGCACCAATGAACAGGATCTCGATATCCGCCACCTTTTCCTTCAGCGCATTGGCAATGGCAATGGCCGGGAATATGTGCCCGCCTGTACCTCCTCCGCTGATGATGACACGCTTCATGCTGGGGTGACTGTTTGGGGTTTGATACTGAGTGTTGGTTCCTGAAGAATATCCACCTCTGTTCCATCCTTGGTCTCAATCTCTGTGACACGGCTTACGCTTAAGATGATCCCCAGGGATATGCAGGTGAACCAGATGGAGGTGCCTCCCATACTTACCAGCGGAAGGGTTTGCCCGGTTACCGGGAAAAGGTTTACCGCCACCGCCATGTTGATGAATGCCTGGAAAACCAGGCTGAATCCAATTCCAATGCTGAGCAGCGAGCCGAAATTGCCCTGGCTTCGGCTGGCAATACGGATGACCCTGAAAAACAAGATCAGGTAGAGCAGCAGCACGAAGCTGCCGCCCACCAGTCCATACTCCTCGATGATGATGGCAAAGATGAAATCGGAATAGGGGTGTGGCAGAAAATTGCGCTGCGTGCTCTTGCCAGGTGATTTTCCCAGGATCCCTCCCTGTACAATGGCAATTTTTGCCTGGTCAACCTGGTAGGTTGCATCGGGTTCTGCCTCCGCCTTGTTGATGAAATGATCGATGCGCGCAACCCAGGTCGTTCCCCTCGGAAACAGGGTCGGAAATGATTTTGACAGGGCGAAAATCAGGACGATGGCGATGATTCCAAGGCCGACCAGTGAAAGCATGTATTTCGCGCTGATCCTGCCGATGAACATCAAAACCATGCAGGTGACAAATAAGATGGCCGCTGTTGAAAAATTGGCCGGAAGAATAAGAATCGTCACAAGGACAACAGGAATGATCACGGGTAAAAAGCCCTTTCTGAAGTCCTGAACCAGCTCCTGCTTTTTACTGAGTACCCGCGCCAGGTACATGATGAGGAACAGCTTCGCCACATCAGAACTCTGGAAGGTAAGGTTTACGATGGGAACAGTGAGCCAGCGGTTGGCTTCGTTGAGGTTTGTACCCGATACGAGGGTCAGCAGCAACAGCGGGAAGGTCAGAAAAAGTCCGATCTGTGAAATTCGGGAATAGTAGGTGTATTTTATCAGATGGGTGATGTACATCAATCCCAGTCCAAACGCAAGGATCATGAAATGTTTGAAAAGATAGTATTCGGTATTGCCATGCTGCTTTTTGTTTGCCAATGTCCCGGTGGAGCTGTACACAGCCAGCAATGAGAATATGCAAAGGATGATCACCACAATCCAGATCACCTTATCCCCTTTGATATTTTTGACAACTTTCAGCATGAATGCGAAGAATTATAAATTTTTAACGGCTTTGCGGAATGCTTTCCCACGTTCTTCATAGTTTTCAAAGAGATCGAACGAGGCACATGCCGGCGAAAGAAGAACCACATACCCTTTATCCCCCATATAATAGGCAGCCTGAACAGCTTCATCCATCGTTACCACATCGGCCATCGGCAGCTGAAGTTCATCAAAAGCCTGATGGATCCTGCTGTTGTCCAGTCCGAGACAGATAATTCCCTTCACGTTTTTCCGCACGAGATGGCGCAAAATGGAATAATCATTTCCGCTTTCAACCCCACCCACAATCCAGACGACCGGCCGTAGAATATTTTCCAGGGCAAACCAGGTGGCATTGATGTTCGATGAGATAGAGTCGTTTATAAATTCCATGCCATGGATAATGGCCACGGATTCAAGACGGTGCTCGGCCAGTTGAAATCCGGAGAAGCTGTCCTTGATGAACTCCTTACGGATGTCACGTATCTTCGGACCGATGGATGCCACCAGTGAATCATACACATTGTTGTGTCCTTGTTTTGCGAGGGCTTCTAATGTCATGGTTTTTATCTAAGTTTGAGTGTTACGATGGTTAAAACAGCCAGCATGATACCTACAATGAGAAACCGGATCACAATCTTCGATTCGTGATACCCCAGTTTCTGAAAGTGGTGATGCAAGGGTGACATTTTAAATATTCTCCGGCCTGCGCCGTATTTTCGTTTCGTGTATTTAAACCAGGTCACCTGCATCACAACCGATAGGTTCTCGGCCAGGAATATTCCACAGAAAATGGGGATCAGGATCTCCTTACGGATCATGATGGCAAAAACCGCGATAATCCCGCCCAGGGCCAGGCTTCCGGTATCACCCATAAAAACCTGGGCCGGATAGGCGTTGTACCACATAAACCCGATACAGGCCCCTACGAAGGCTGATATGTAAATGGTCAGCTCTCCGGTGTTAGGAATGTACATGATATTCAAATAGTTGGCAAATACGATGTTGCCGGAAACATAGGCCAAAACACCCAGGGTGAGTCCAATAATGGCCGAAGTCCCTGTGGCCAATCCATCCAGACCATCTGTCAGATTCGCCCCATTCGACACGGCAATGATGATGAAGATCACAATGGGGATAAAGAGCAGCCAGGTGTATTTTTTAGCTCCTTCACCCATCCAGGAGACCAGCATGCTGTAGTCGAATTCATTGTTCTTGACAAACGGGATGGTCGTTTTGGTCGATTTCACCTGGGCTTTAGAATAGATTTTTGATTTATCTGTCGTTGATTCCATCGCAAACACATCCGAGGTAGGTACGTAGGCCGTTTGCCGGATCCGTTCACGGATGACGATGTTTTCGCTGAAATACATGGTAAATCCTACAATCAACCCCAACCCGATTTGCCCGAGTATTTTCACCTTCCCGGGCAATCCGGCCTTATCTTTTTTAAACACCTTGATGTAATCATCCAGGAAGCCGATCAGCCCCAGCCAAACCGTGGCGATGAGCACCATGATGATATAGATGTTATGGAGCTTTGCAAAAAGGAGCGAAGGAACCAGTATGGCTGCCAGGATGATCAGCCCGCCCATGGTAGGCGTTCCCTGTTTTATATTCTGTCCCTCCAGGCCCAGATCACGCACCGTTTCACCCACCTGCCTTTTCCGGAGGAAGTTGATCAGCCGCTTGCCAATGATCAGCGAGATGAACAGCGAGGTAATCAGTGCGGCGGCGGCCCTGAATGAAATATACTGAAAAACACCAGCTCCGGGGAAGCTGAAGGCATGATGTAACCAGGTAAAAAGATAGTAGAGCATGGGCTTACAGATTTACATTGTTATCAATGCCGAAAATTTCACGCAACACCTCTTTGTCATCGAAATGATGCTTTATTCCCTTGATCTCCTGATAATTTTCATGTCCTTTTCCCGCAACCAGGATAATGTCGCCCGATTTTGCCAGGGCACAGGCTGTTTTAATGGCCTCCAGCCGGTTGACAATCACCAGCACTTTTTTTGCCTGATGCATCTCCACCCCGGTACGCATTTCTGAAAGAATGGCCTCCGGATCCTCATTCCTCGGATTGTCTGAGGTCAGGATGACCCGGTCGCTCAGGGTGCATGCAATTTTTGCCATGATGGGCCTTTTGGTTGTATCGCGATTTCCGCCCGCCCCGATCACAGTGATGAGCTGTTCGTTGTGACCCCTGATATCATCGATGGTTTCAAGCACATTTTTCAGGGCATCCGGCGTATGGGCATAGTCAACAATCGCCGTAATGCGATCAGGCGACCGTACATAATTGAACCGCCCATCTACGGGATCCATCTGGCTCAGCAAAGTCAGAACCTCTGTTTTATCCTGTTTGAGCATCTGGGCCACAGCAAAAGCTGCCAGCAGATTATAGCCATTGAAATGACCGATCAGTTTAAACCAGGCCTCCACGCCTTCGATGTTAAGATGCAAACCCTGGAAATCATTTTCAATGATCTTGCATCGGAAGTCGGCCATGCCCTGGAGACTGTATGTGAATTTTCCGGCTTTGGTGTTTTGAAGCATCACCACACCGTTTTTATCATCTTTGTTTACCAGCGCGAAGGCCTTGGCAGGAAGGTTGTCAAAAAATGACTTTTTTGCCTGAAGGTAGGCGCCGAACGTTTTATGATAGTCGAGGTGGTCGTGCGTAAGGTTTGTGAAAACGGCCCCGCTGAAGGTGAGACCACCTATCCGATGCTGATCGACTGCATGCGATGAAACCTCCATGAAACAATATTCACAGCCTTCATCTACCATGCGGGCCAACAGTTCATTGAGCTGCAGCTGATCAGGCGTGGTATGGGTGGCAGGAACCTCTGTTTCGTTAATGCAGTTTTTGATGGTGGAGATCAGTCCCGTGCCAAATCCAAGCTGCAGAAACAACCGATGGAGCAGGGTAACCGTGGTCGTTTTTCCGTTTGTACCGGTAACTCCGATCAGTTTCAGCTTTTCTGACGGATTTCCGAAAAAATTTGAGGCCATGATGCCAAGCGCCAGGCTGCTTTTGTCTGTAACCAGGTATACAATGTCCTGAGATAGCACCTGGGGCAGCTGCTCGCATACGATGGCCACGGCCCCTTTATCAACAGCCATATCAAGGAAGTCGTGACCGTCGGAGGTTGTTCCCCTGACGGCAAAAAATACATCTCCCGGCATCACCTTGCGGGAATCGAATTGCAATCCGTTCACAGGGATATCGGTATTCCCGGTAATACCCAGGTTTCTGACTTGGCCGATGAGCGCGCTGAGTATCATCCTGCCTGGGTTTTTGGTTTATCCTGTTTCCACTGCAATTCAATTGCCACGGGCATCCCTTTTGTTATCTGGAGCCCTGGGGCGATGGATTGTTTTACTACGGTCCCCTTTCCGGTCACCAGTACATTCAATCCCTGCCCTTCAAGCATGAACAGCGCATCTTTAAGTCCCATTCCGCACACGTTGGGCATAATTCCCTTGCTGACAGATGCCGACGAAAGAACAATCATGTCGCCAAACGATTCGGGCCGCACCCATTGCGATTGCACATTTTCTGGTTGTGCTTTTAAGTTAAGCGCCGACAAAACATGGGTGATGTCTTTCATCTGCCCCGCATGGGTCACCGGTACCCGTGACCGGATCGTGTCATACGGCAAGGGGATCATGATGTCGGGACGGATGGCGAAGAGTTTGTCGGATAATTCACGGAAAACGGGCGCAGCAACAGCCCCTCCGTAATATTTTCCCTTTTTCGGATTGACAATTACCACAATGCATGAATATTTGGGATTATCAGCCGGGTAGTACCCCACAAATGATCCCTTGTACTGAACGAGTTTGGTTCCCTGGCGGTATCCTTTGTTTCCGGCTGCAATTTGCGCTGTGCCTGTCTTTCCTGCAATTTTGTAGTAGGGCGTTCTGATGCTTGCCCCGGTGCCCTCTGATACGACACCCTCCAGCATTATTTGTGCCTTTTGAATGGCTGCAGGGGAGACAATCTGCGGATTGATCACCACCGGATCGAACCGTTTTACCAGTTGTCCGTTGCGCCGGATTTCACGAACGAAGAGCGGTTTAACCATCTTTCCATCGTTGGCAACAGCGTTGTAGAGTGTGAGCAGATGGATGGGGGCGAGGGATATTTCATATCCGATCGAAATCCATGGAAGCGAAAGCGCTGACCAATATTTACTTTTCGTGGTTTTGATATAAGGCTTTCCCTCCCCTGCGATCTGCAGACCCAATGGCCGGTTAATTCCTATCCGGTAAAGTCCGTCAATGTATTTTTGCGGAGCATCGGAATAGGCCTTGTAGATCATCGAAGAGGTGCCCACATTCGAGGATTTTTCAAAAACCTGGAGGGCCGTGATAACACCAAGGCCATGATGGGAGTCCTCCATCTTGCGGCCTGAAAACGTGGTAATACCTCCATAACAGTTGATGGGGGTGTTCAGGTCGATCTTCCCGTCGTCGAGGGCGACCAGGAACGAAGCCAGTTTAAAGGTGGATCCCGTCTCCTGGCTTTCACCAATGGCATAGTTGAAGATCTCTTCGTATGTTCCTTTTTTTGTCTGGCCGAGGTTTGCCATGGCCCTGATATAACCCGTTTTTACCTCCATCAGGATCACACATCCATGGTCAGCACTATCGGCAATAAGCTCTTTGCGAAGGGAAGATTCGGCGAGGTCCTGCAGGTTGACATCCAGGGTTGTTACAACGTCATCGCCATTTTGTGGTTCGATCTGGGTTTCCGGATTCACAGGCATCCAGGCTTGCCCACCCACGCGCCGCATGAGGCGCTGGCCATTGACGCCCTCGAGATTTTTTGTAAATGAACCCTCCAGCCCGACATACACCCTGTGTTCTCCTTCGCCGCTCTGATATCCGATGATGCGCCGTGCAAGCGATTTGTAAGGGAGTTCCCGTTCGTATTGAGGAATTACGATCAGCCCACCCTTAAATTTCCCGCGCTTGAAAATGGGGAACTTGCGCATTTTATTCAGATCAGGATAGGTCACGTCCCTGTGAATGAGGAGATACCGGCTCTGGTTCCTCCGGCCTTCCCACAACACATCTTTGTAATCAGTAGCAGTATGGTCCTTGAACAACCCTGCCAAACAAACAGATAGCGAATCGATGTTTTCCCTGAATATCTCTTCCGTTAGCGAATCGGTCATCACATCCATACGTACTTCAAAAATCGGCACTGAAACGGCCAGCAAACTTCCATCATCGGCAAGGATATTCCCGCGGATGGCCGTCATTTCAAACAGGTGGATCTCCTGTTTTTTTGCCATTTCTAAAAATTCCTTTTTTTCAAACTGCTGAATCATGACCACCCTGGCAATGATGAAAAGACCAAAAAGCAGCACCCCCAGATAAACCAGGTAAACGCGAACCAATATGTCTTTCTTGATCTCTTTCATATACTATTTCAGTATGCGTTTGAGCTCCTCTCCGGAATAGAGGATTTTAAATGGAGGCAGCGGTGTTTCATGCAAACCGTACGTCTGGGCACGTTTTAATATTTCCGACTGTCTGCCCTGGAACATCAGGGTCGATTTGGTATTTATATATTGGTAGTGCAACTCCTTCAGCTCATTTTTTGTCCGTTCGATATCCCTGTACTTCCTTTCAGTGTAGTAGGTGTTGCCGATATAGATCATTGCCAGCAACGCCACATATAATATATAGAAGATGTTCCCGGTCACACGCTCTTTGGAGAGGTAATCTCCACCCAGAAAATCCTGAACTGCCCGGCGGCTTCTGTTTGCTTTTTTCATTGTCATATTTTTTCAGCTACCCGCATTTTCGCACTGCGGGCACGGCTGTTTTCAACAACCTCCTGCGCGTTCGGCACAATGGCCTTGCGTGTAATCACCTTCAGGGGACTGATAACATTCCCGTAAAAATCTTTCTCAACAGATCCGGCAAAATTCCCTGAGCGGAAATAGTTTTTAACCAGTTTATCTTCCAGGGAGTGATAGGAGATGATAACCATCCTTGCACCCGGCTTCAAGGCATGGGTTGCCTGTTTTAAAAAATCGCGCAGGGCATCCATCTCCTGGTTTAATTCGATTCGTAAGGCCTGAAATACCTGCGCCTGGTATTTAAACTCCTTGCCGCGTTCGGCACACGAATTGGCAATTACCTTGAGCGCTGTGGTTGTGCCGATCGGCTGCAGTTTCCTTTCTTCCACAATCCGCGAAGCCAGCTTTCGGGCATTCCTTATCTCCCCGTAGGAAAAGAAAAGGGTACGCAGATCCTCCTCGCTGTATTGATTGACAATATCCTTTGCCGTTTGCTTTTTTTTCTGATCCATCCGCATATCAAGTGCCCCGTCAAACCGGGTTGAAAAGCCACGATCAGGCTGATCAATCTGATGGGAGGAGATACCGAGATCGGCCAGGATCCCATCTACTGGGGTAGCATGATGCAACTTGAGGAAATTCCTGAGGAAACGGAAGTTGCTGTTAACCATGACTAAACGGGGATCATCTATACGATTTGCAAGCGCCTCCTCATCCTGATCGAACGCAACCAGCTTTCCATCTCCGAGTTGGCCGAGAATGGCCTTCGCGTGTCCGCCACCGCCGTAGGTTGCATCGACGAAGATGCCGCCTGGCCTTATTGCTAAGGCTTCAATGCTTTCATTCAACAGGACACTTTTATGGTATATCATCGATGGCGTCGCTTTTTTCCTGTTTTCCCATCACTTTTTCGGCCAGCATGGCAAAGTCTTCCGGCTCTTTGGACAACAATTGCTGGTAAGTGGTTTTATTCCATACCTCTATCCGGTCGGCATAAGCAAATAAGATGACCTCTTTTTCAATCGCAGCAAAACCAAGCAATGACTTCGGCAAAAGCAACCGACTCTGGCTGTCGAGCGAAATTTCAGTTGCCCCATTGTAAAAAAACCTGACAAACCGGCGATTGTCACGAACGAAAAGATTCAGTTTGTTGATGTTGTCGGTTGTCTCTTTCCATACATTCTGAGGATACAGGACCAGGCATCCTTCAAATCCCCTGTTGATGACGAATTTATCCTGTGCTTCCGGACTGATCTGTTTTTTCAGTGCAGCAGGAAGAATGATGCGGCTTTTTTCATCCAGCCTGCATTCAAATTCACCGATAAGATTCGTTGTAGCCAATTATGTTTTTTTTCGAGTGTAAATATATATAAAAAATCTCCACTTTGCTCCACTTTACTCCACTGTTGATAACTTTTTTGAATGAAAGGTCTGGATAGGAGAAAAAAGCGGCCACCATCCTGCAGTGGGAGCATGGCGCCTGGGGTTTCGATCACATGCCCGGATGCGGAATAGGCCGATCGGCCCATCCGAAATATTAACAAATCAACTGGTTACGGATGTTCGATGAGCAGTTTGACCGAAGCAGTGCCGCAGCGGATCATGTAAATGCCTGAAGGGAGGTTGGTGGTGGAGAGGATTAATTTCCCGGAAAAGGGAACTTCCAGGATTTTTTGAGCAAATAGATTATAAACCAGGATACTGGGTGAATTTTTACTGAAAACGGATGATGGCGCCGCTTCAATGGATGGCCGGCCTGAGGCAGGAGCCAGAATGGTTACCGTTCGGTCGGCTGGATTGGGAAACAGGTGCAGTTTTAAAAGGGGTTGAAATGCTTTGGGTTTAATCCCTGGAATGATTTCCGCAGGGGATCTTTTTGAAATATAATTCAACCCGCCCGAGAAATTTCCGGTGATCAGATCAAACGCATGGGGGTCACTCAGGTGGGCAATGGCCGGGGAGGTTTGCCAGCCAAAAAGCGTGTCTCCCCGATTGGAAGATAGCCATGCGTAAAGTGTGTCCGCCTTCGCAAATTTTCCATCAAGATTATTGTCAATATGTTCAAAAAGATAGATGCGGCCCTCATCAGAACCGCATAGCAAAAATGTAGTGCCGTCGGCCCGCCGCGAAAAGCAGGGGGTACTATACCCATAATAGGAAACAGCGTAGTTGGTGACATTCACCCCCCCGAGGCTGTCGGTTATCATGATAAATACAGGGTCTCCTGTTGTTGCTGTATTCCTGAAATAGTTCAGGTTCCCCTGTTGCTCTCCGATTACGAGGTCAGGCGTTTGGTCTTTATCGAGGTCAAATAGCTGCGGGGTGCTGTTTTCCCCCACATCGATCCCCTGCCAGTTCAGGATTGGAGGAGCAAACTCAGGAATGGCGCCTTTTCCTCCGGCATTCGGAAACAAAAGCAGGGTTCCGTCACTGTTCCCGATGAGCAAATCGGTGAGTCCGTCCCCGTTCAGATCACCCGGCGCCGGATAGGCGCCATGAAGTTCCAGGGAGGATATACCGGCGAGATCATCGGTGACATAGGTAAAAACCGGCTTCTGCGCCGTTCCTGTATTTTTAAAATAGGCAATTTTCGAAGTATAAACCGAATGGAGAATGGCATCTCTATAATAGGAAGAGTCATAATATCCCTCATTCCCGACAAACAAATCCTGTAAGCCATCCCCGTCGAAATCATACAGTACCGGATGGGAAGATGACCCGAAATCCATCATGTCGCTGCGAAAAAACCGGTCGGTGCGATATTCAAACTGAGGATGGGTGGTTGTCCCGGTGTTTTTGTAAAACCAAACGCAATTGTAATTGTCAGAGGTGTTAAGACCAGGATCAAATGGGGATACCACCAGGTCGTCAAGCCCGTCGTTGTCCATGTCGATGAGCGAAGCCGCAGGAAATGAAAAGAGGTTGACCGGAACAGAACGTGAAGGGAAGGCGGTATCCTGGGCAACCATGAAGGCTGAATCCCTGGTACCTCCGTTAAAAAGCGCCATCAAACCCGGATAATCCACATCACCGAGAATGAGATCCTTGAGCCCGTCATTGTTGAGATCAGTCGCCAGCAGCGTCGACCCCGTGTGGCGGGATTTTCGATTTTCTATCATTAATTGGTCATTGGTAATTGGTAATTGGTCATTGGTCATTTGTAATTTGTCATTCCCATACGGGCATCCCGCATTCAAAATAACACGATTCCCTCCTTCACTCTCCTTGAATTTTCCCCAGCAATGATCCGCAAGCCTGAAATCCAAACTGTCGCAATGGCCGTACTTTTCCATCGACAGGTTCCTGTGGTATTCCACATAGGAACCCAACCCGAAAAAGGTCAGTAAGTCCAGATCACCATCGCCATCAATATCAGCAATGGCAGGGTAGTCGACACTGGTTACGAGGATCCCGACCTTCCCTGTGTAGTAAAAGGATTCAAGCAGATCTGTCACCAGGCTGAATTTCAGCGCGGTGTCGGAAATATTTTTAAAAACCCGCACCCCGCCCATGCCATAGGTGAAGATGTCCATCTTCCCGTCACAATTATAATCGGCTGTGATCACCCAGTCGTGAAGATCAGGTAATTTCGCGGAAAATTCAGGAGCAAAGGTATAATCAACCATGTTGGGGGTTCCATGATTGATGAAGGTCAGTTTCCTGTTTCCATGTCGGTCGAACACCAACAGATCCTTGATCCCGTCGAGGTTCAGGTCGATGGCGCAGAACTGGCAGGAATTCAATCCCCCGGACCAGGGGAACTTTAACTGCGCAGCGGAGCCATTTTGAGTGATAAAGAAAATCAACACAAGCACAATAACAGGAAGGGCCCCTGGAAATACTTTGTTGCCAAATAGCATACTGGCCCCGTTTTTTATGCGTTTATTTATCATGGCTTACAAAATTACCAAAGTTTTCATACTTTTGAATCCCTGACCTGACCCACTTGCTGACATCTTGCACCCAATGCCCAATGCCTATTGCCTATTGCCTAATGCCTATTGTCTATTGCCTATTGCCTATTGCCTATTGCCTAATGCCTATTGCCTATTGCCTATTGCCTATTGCCTAATGCCTATTGCCTATTGCCCAATGCCTAATGCCTCCCTATGAGCAGAATCCTAGTGATCGACGACGAAAAAAGCATCCGGAATACCATACGGGAGATACTGGAATATGAAAAATATACGGTGGATGATGCCGCTGATGGGGCTTCGGGATTGCAGCTGGTGAAAGAACATAAATATGATGCCATTCTTTGTGACATCAAGATGCCGAACATGGATGGAATTGAGGTGCTTACGCGGATTTATGAGATGACCGACACCCCGGTCATCATGATTTCCGGCCATGGAACCATTGATACGGCGGTGGAGGCCATCAAGAAGGGAGCCTACGACTACATATCAAAGCCGCTTGATCTGAACCGGTTGCTGATCACCTTGCGGAATGCCCGCGACCGGAGCAGCCTGATCGATGAAACACGACTGCTGAAGCGCAGGATCGAGGCGAACTATGAGATGATTGGTACATCCGAACCGATGCAGCAAATCAGGAGCATGATCGCCAAAGTGGCTCCAACCGACGCACGCGTGCTCATTACCGGAGAAAACGGAACGGGAAAGGAGTTGGTGGCCAGGCACCTGCATGCCTTGAGCCACAGGTCGACCGGACCTTTTATTGAAGTCAACTGCGCAGCCATCCCTGCCGAGTTGATCGAAAGCAACCTGTTTGGCCATGAAAAAGGTTCGTTTACATCGGCCATCAAACAGCACAAGGGGGATTTTGAGCAAGCGAACGGAGGAACGATCTTTCTCGATGAAATTGGGGACATGAGTCTCTCGGCTCAATCCAAAGTGTTACGCGCCCTGCAGGAAAATAAAATAACCAGGGTGGGCGGGGACAAGGATATTCCGGTGGATGTCCGTGTGATTGCGGCCACCAATAAAAACATCAGGGAGGAGATTCGCAACAAAACCTTTCGCGAGGACCTCTATCACCGTCTCAGCGTAATTGTAATCGAGGTACCGCCCCTTCACAACCGGATCGAAGATATCCCGTTGCTCACCGATCATTTTATCACGGAATTCTGTATCAGCATGGGCAAAGCGAAAATGGAAATTACCCCCGAAGCCATGGATGAACTTAAGGATATTCCATGGACAGGCAATATCCGCGAACTGAAAAATGTGGTTGAGCGGCTTGCTATCCTGTGCGACAGTGCCATTACCGCCGCAGATGTAAAGCGGTTTACCGTATATTGATTCCCCAGTATAACAGAAAAAACCCTCTGAAGAGCCTTGATTGTGCCTTTCAGAGGGTTTTTTGGTGGAGCTGGAGGGATGAAAACCATAAATGGTCTAACCGTCTGATTCAGTAAGATTTAAGAGGGGGGTTGAAAGCATGCTGTGGCACATTTGTTTACGAAAAGAGGGAAAACAGCACCGCCGCTGACTTTTTATATAAAAGGGATCTCAAGTTGTTTACAGACTTTTTTACAAAGTAAATTTGAAAGCTCCTGGTGCCTGCCGACGGTTGATTGTTTTTGGTTTGCAGGGTTCAGATAAATGGTATGGTTTGCTCCCTCACGTAACATGATGCAGCCATGTGCACGCAGATGTTTAAGGAACTCGCCCCTTTTCATAATGCCGGGTTCAGTTTCCGTTTGATGATTTTTCTTCCGGTATATTCCTGTAAAGTATTCTCCCTGTGAGTTGACATTACCAGGGTGAGTGCATCCAATAAATTCTCTTTCAACTCATCAATGGTTTTGCCTTGAGAAATGACTTCCGGGACCTCCGGAATCTGGCCCACATACCAACCATCATCACTTTTCTCGATCACAGCGGTAAAGTCTATCGGTTGCGGCTTATGTATTTTTTTCATTTGAGGTGCAAATTTTGTAGATTATTCATGCAAATGCAAAGTTAATGAAAAATGGTCTTGAAATTATTTGACTTAATTCACCATTCCGGATTGTTTCCATCATCATGGGGCGTGACTCCAATAAATTTTCCTTCAACTCATCAATGGTCCTGCCCTGGGAAAATACTTCAGGCGCCTCCGGGATCTGGCCCACATACCTGCCATCCTCACTTTTCTCAAGCATAGCGGTAAAATCTATTGATTAAACGGGAATTTTCATTTTCAGGGAAAACGTTTATAAATGTTCTTACGGTGATCGAATATGGAGAAGTACAGCGTGCCATTTTCAATAAACATACCTATCCTGTAATCGTTAATCCTAAACCTGTAGGCGGTTTTATGTCCCTTTATTTTAACAAGGTTTGGTATTTCCGATATCGAATTGCAGAGGGAGGTTAATTCTATGAAATCTTTAACAGCCCGGGCAATAGCCCTGTCTCTTATTTTTTTCAGATCGCGGTCAAAGGAGGTGTAAAATACCTGCTTCATTTTTCAATGATCATATTGAGCGTTTCCATCACCTGATCGCGGCCAACCATTCCTGATTTACGGGCCGAAAGCATCTTCCTTAATAATGCAGGATCGTCAACTTCGTCTCCTTCCACTACTTCAATGCCCTTGAATTTTTCGGCCATTAAACGGGCTGTTTCTATCAACGCCCTTCCTGCCTTGGTCCGTTCATTTACTTGTATGGTTGTCATATCAATATATTTATTGCAAAATTACTCATTCTTTATTCTCATCACCAGGTTAATGCATCATTCAGATTTTCCTTCAACTCATCTATGGTTTTGTCCTGGGAAATCACTTCAGGCGCCACCGGAATCTGGCCCAAATTGAGTTCTCAATGTCATATGTAAAGTGCACCACGTTCATTCCTTAAAGATGTCATTGATTGGTTTAACAATCTGATCATGATTCATAACTATCGATTTAATTGCGGCCATACTCTTTTCTTTATTACTAAATGGCATTATAGATTTTATGTTGAGTTGAAATTTATCGAAAGCTTCCTCTTTATGGTCACTTAGGATAAAATCGGCCATAGAATTAAACCAAAAATTGAATTGCTCATCATTTATCTTGCCTGCAGTATGTAATTCGTTCCCTAAGAAAAACATGGATACTACTGATATAGTATTGTTGAGTCTTCCTTTTAGTTCAGCGATGACATTGGTCATTTGAGCCATAACCTCTTGGTTCATCTCGTTACCTTTTTTCTCGGCTTCAAGATCGTTTATAAAAATAGCCTCGGGATCCAAATCAAAAAAACGCCATATATCAACATCAAGTTCTTTAGCAATTTTTTCTAAAGTTTCAACCTTCATGGTTTTTTCTTGGATGGATCGGTAAAGACCGGGCTTTGAAATGCCAATTTTCTCAGCTAGTTCAGCAATACTTATTCTGTTTTTATCACAATACTCCTTTATCTTATTGAAATTCATATAAATTTATTGTTAATAACTAAATATAGACAATAATGTAATAAATGTGAAAACATAATCTATATTTGTAGACTATTATTTCATTTATTGATTTTCAAAGATAACAAAAAAATAAATTCATTCAAAATTAAATTTTATGGCTGACATGATTTTTTTGCCGGTTGACCAGGTTCAACAAACCATTCGTGAAACGATTCGTCAAGAGTTTACGCTTCTTGAAGAAAAGCGCAAAAGCCAATCCGGTGTGACTTTGTTCACTCGAAACAAAGTCGCGAAACGCCTCCATCTATCATTTAATACCGTGAAGGCTCTTATTGAACGTGGCGTTATCAAAACCACCGCCTCAGGATTAATCGAAGAATCAGAGTTGGAGCGTTATCTGGCAAATTCGTAAACATTTCAAACCTCAGTCCCTATGGAAAATCGGAAACAGTTGAGACAACTTACTAAAATGTTGCAGCAAGCCATAGATGATTTACTAAATGATAGGATTTCTGTTGAAAAAGCAAGAGAAATAAGTAAAGCTGTCGGTAAGCTCATTAAAGTTCAAATAATTGAACTCAAACGCTTAGAGATGGAACGGGAGGATAAAAAACGGCTGCCATGAATCCACAGAAACATTCCAATGAAGATTTGCGTGCCCTGCGCTGCTCGTTAAGGCGGGAACAGATTCGATTCCGGCGACTTAAAGGGCGTTACCTTGAATTGAAAAAGTCAAATCCTGATCTCAGGATCGATTTCTTCGAAGGGATTGGTTCTCCACAATGGCCCGATGTTGCCACAACCCGATCCATACCAGATGACCAGGTGCTGGTGGATCTTCTTGAGGATCTGACAAGGATCATGGCGGACCTGTTCAGCTTCATGAATCGGTATGATGCCGTACGAAAAGAGCGACCCGATATAAAAATATCTTTTATTGAATCCATTAAAAACCAATATGTTATCATGAATTGACAATTACCCGGATTGTGATCAGATCATTTCAACCTTGAGTTATCCATTACCAATTCACATATTATTAACCATTTAAATCTCAAAACAATTATGAAAAGTGTAGTTTATGCAAAAGTCAGAATTCAACAGATTGTTGAGCAAATGACAGAGAGACCCAAAGATGACGCCGTATTTTTTGGATTCGATCCCGATGTGGAGGAGGTTGTTCAAATCGAAGTGGTCGATGAAGAACCAAAACCTTCAAATTTTCTTGGTTATTTATACCGGGTTGATTTTGATAAAGACGGAAATTTTAATATTCTGTATTTGTCGTAATCAGAAAAATCAAAGAGCCGGGACAGGGATCCCGGCTCACTTGTTTCACAATTAAAAACACAAAATCATGAAAGAAATCAAGGATCAAAAATACAACAAATTCCACGAAAAACACAAGGCCCCAGGACGGCTTGTTAGTATTGCTGAGTTTGTTGAGAATAATGGTAAGGGAGATCCTTACATGATGAACATGTCGCGTGACAGAGACATTAGTAATTACTTCATTGAATTGGTCGAGTTTCCGATGAAATCCAAGGAAACATTAGATTCAATACTATTACATTATCTGGAAATGGTGAATGTACATGAAGCCGCACCCATTGACCCGGATGAAATAAGGTTCTTTGAAGATCTTAGCAATTTATTCTACGCATGCTTTAAATTTCAGGAAGGGATTAAAAACCAGGAAGGAGGCCGGGATGAATAGCGAATTATTAAAAGAGGGCAATCAGATTCAGAAAATTCTTGGGTGTGCCGGTGATGTGCCGGAATCAGAGCTGGTAACAATCAAGCTTCCACGAGATATCGCTGAATTTCTTTCAAGAAAAATCGGAAACGACCGGGGCTATTTACGCTTAATTCTTAACGAAGGTGTTTATTCTTCGATTGTGAATTTTTTTGACGTACCCGCTTCATCGAAAAAGGTTTTGGACGAAATAATATTCGATTACTTGTCTGGAATTGCTGAAAGGGGTGAAAGTTGTGTTGAGTGTGATCACGTTTACTTTCTGAAGGGTTTAAACCAATTATTTCAAAGCTGCTTCGATGTTCTTGAGAAGAAATTAATGGAAGGAGGCGAAAATGTGTAATTCAAACACTTGCACCTCCCGGATCTCTGAAAAGGAAGCCCTGGAAATACTGGAGAACATTGCAGCCGTGGAATCCCTTACATTCGCCCTGATAACAGCGCTTGAATGCCCACTCTACACTGATAATGATTCTGATTCTGATTTACCGGTAACAGGTGGTCAGCATTTTGTTGTTGATCAAAAAGCAGTACTGGCAATTTTTGGAGAAACTATTCATGAGCGCTTCAATATTCTGACTGACCATATTGGCAGACTGAAAAAATTCAGAGACTTACAATAATCACGGCCTCGGCAGTTTTGCCGGGGCTTCTTTATTAATCCAATTACAAAAACTTAACCCAATGAAAAAAGATGAATTATTGATCGATAATGTCGTACAGATTATGCAACTCCGGGCCTTGATGAAAATATCCGGCGAATATTTGAATACAATGTATAAGAAGACCGAAACAGACGATCCTACGAAAAAGGACGCGTTGTTTGAACCGTTAAATAAGGCTTATAACGCCATGTGGAACATTGTTGACAAGCTACAGAATAACGCCAATGAGCTGACCGGCATTGATCAAGGGAATGAATTAAAGAATTAGGAGCATAAAAAAAGGCGAGCCCTCTTGCAGTAAGCTCGCCTTTTTAATTTTTTAGCTCTTTCTTTCTCGTTGATTCCTTTAGAATAGAACTAGTACTTTGAATAATTACATACAGACAAATATACAATGAATTCGCTGAATTCCAACACTCAAGCCAAAAATAATTTCATTCCGGATGAGGATATCCAATCGGTAAAGGACCTTCCAATCAATGAGGTTATTGAAAAATATTTTCCATTAACAAAGAATGGCGCCGGGTACAAGGCGCTTTGTCCGTTCCATAAAGAAAAAACGCCCAGTTTCAATGTTACACCTTCTAAGGATAGGTTTAAGTGTTTTGGGTGTGGCGAAGCAGGTGATGCAATCGCATTTGTGAAGAAGTATAAACAGTTGACTTATCCGGAGGCAATAAAGGAAATAGGCAGGAACCATGGTATTGAAATTCATGAGGAAGAATTATCTGAAGAAGCATCAACCATTCACAAAAGGGAGGATGAGCTATACAACGTAAACCAATGGGCCAGTAAATGGTTTGCCAGTCAGTTACAACTTCCTGAGCATGCAACTGCACTGGAATATGTTAAATCGCGATGGGATGATGAATCGATTGATGTTTTTAACCTTGGATTTGTTCCTGATGGATGGAATAATTTGCTTCCTGCAGCCAAAAAAGAAGGGTACAAGGAAGACTTGCTCCTGGAGGCAGGACTGATAAAGAAAAAAGAAAACAATGGGAAAGAGAGCATCTTCGATACTTTCCGTAACCGGGTCATTTTTCCTATTTCCGATCGGCGCGGTATTGCCGGGTTCACCAGCCGGTGTTTACCCGATAAACCACAGGAGCCGAAATATCTCAATACCGGCGACAATCTGGTATATCATAAAAGCAATATTCTTTATAACCTGCCTGCAGCCAGCAGATATATCAAAGAACAGAAGAATGCTTACCTGGTCGAGGGAAATGCTGATGTGATCAGGCTGAGCCAGATCGGGATCTGCAATTGTGTTGCCATTTCCGGCACCTCTATGACCGCTGGCCATATTGAAGCCCTTAAAAAGATAACCCCTTGTATCACCCTGATCGGCGACACCGACAAGGCTGGCCAGGATTCAGTAAGCCGGTCGGCGAAGCTGATCATTGAAAGTGGCATGTACTGTAAAATCATTACGCTGCCAGAGGGAGAAGAAAAGCAGGATGCCGATTCTTTTTTTAAAAACAAAGCTACTTTCGATGAATATGATGTTGCCCCTCATAAGAAGGATTACATTCTGTATCTGGGAGAGAAGGAGAAGAAAGATGACATGGACCCGAATCAGGGAGCAGTGCTTATTAAGACTTTGGCCGAATTAATATACCGGCTTCCACAATTAAGCCATACTGGTTATATTAATGGTGTAACGAAGATCCTCGATTTGAACAAGAAGGACTTGAAAGATTCCATAAAAGCCTTATTGAAAGAACCCATTGTTGCAAAACCAAAGACCAATATACCTGAAGGGGTTGATGAGGATACGGCCCTTAGTTCGGGGTTTTATGAGAAAAACCATTGCTATTATTTCATTTCAAAAGAGGGAGCGTTTAAGGCCTCGAACTTTACCATCAAACCGCTGTTCCATATCTATTCAAAATCAGATAATAAGCGGCTCATTGAAATTACGAATGAACATGGTCATACAAGGATCCTTGACATCCCTTCGAAAATGTTCACGGTTGACCAGTTTCAGCAGGCGGTGTTCGGAGAAGGAAACTTTATCTTTTTCGGATCGAAAAGCCATTTCATGAAGGTACTTGAGAGGATTTCGAATAATTTCCCATTCTGCAATGAATTAAAGACCCTGGGCTGGCAGCGTGAGGGTTTTTATGCATTTTCAAATGGCATTCTTGATGGATCGTTTGTACAGGTTGATAAGTTTGGCATTACAGAATTCAAGGGATCAAAGTACTTTTCGCCTGCGTTTTCAGTCGTTTACAGCGATGTTCGCGAAGATGATGATGAATATTCGAACGACCGCGAATTCATTTGGCAGCAAAGCCCTGTTACTTTTGGAGAATGGTCGCGGCTCATGTTGAGTGTTTATGGAGAAAAGGCAATGTTGGCTATTGCTTATGTGATTGCAGCCGTATTCAGGGACCTGATCTATGACAAGTACAAACTTTTTCCTCACCTGTTTTTATTTGGAGAAACCCAATCGGGCAAAAGCCAGTTTGCCTATTCGCTTTCGAACTTCTTTTTTAACTCAATGCCACCTTTCAGCCTTAATTCAGGTACCCAGGTCGGATTCTTCAGGCGCCTGTCGCGTGTTAAAAATGCTCTCGTATGGTTTGATGAATACAATAATAATATTGACGAAAAGCGTTTTCAGTCGCTCAAAGCCGCTTATGATGGCATGGGTCATGAAAAAGGCAAAATGACCAACGACAACCGCACGGCCATAACCAAGGTAAATTCGGCCACGGTTATATCGGGGCAGTATTTGCCCACCCTTGATGACAATGCCTTGTTTTCAAGAAGCATCCTTATCTCATTCGAAAAGCAAAAATATACTGCAGAGCAGATGAAGGAATTTTCAAGGCTAAAGGAATTGGAGACAAAAGGGTTAAGCTCAATGGTGAATGATATTATAAATTATCGTGACCAGGTGGAATCAAAATACACGATGGCCTATTCTGATTTGATCGATAAGATGAAAGATGATCTTGCCCGGGAGGGAAAAGCATTTGAGGAGCGGTTGGTCCGGAATTTTGTTTCCGTTTTAACGCCGGTAAAGATCATCCTGGAAAGCAGTTCTCCATTGGAATTGAATTTCACCTTCGATCAGTTATACCAGTACTCAAAGGAAAAAATATCAGAGCTGTCGGTTCAAATAACCAGCAGTGAGGCGCTGGCCAACTTCTGGCAAATGGTAGAGTTTTTATTGGATGACCATAAAATTGAAGAGGGTGTTGATTTCAAGATATGTTCCGGAATAGAAATTACCTATAGAAATAAAAATGAGGATTGGATCACTGAAGAAATAGACATCAAGAAAAATGCCCTGTTAATCCGTTTCACAAAAATACATCCGTTGTACATGGAGGCCCACCGTAAACAGTTTGGGAAAAATGGTGTTGATTTGACAAGTTTGACATATTATATCAAACATCAACCAGCCTACAAAGGATTTGTCAGCAGTATCCGTTTTTCAAATTCGGTGACAAGCTGCTTTTATTTTGATTACGATCAATTAAAAATAAACCTAACAAGGAGTATGGTAATTTCCTCAAATGAAAGTACCCAAAATACCATAACTGATAATTCAGAGAAAAACCTTCCTTTTTAAGAAAAAAAATATATTTCAATTTCCAGAAAAAAATGAATATTTATGACCTACAGACCTACAAAATATAATAATAATTTAATAATCAATAATATAATAAAGAAATGTTGTAGGTTTGTGTAGGTTTGACCCCCTTTTTTGTAGGTTGATGTAGGTCGGTGTAGGTTTGTAGGTCGGTTTTTTCGATTTTAGCTTCAGGAAAACGGAAAAATATTTTTTTTTCATTTTTTGCTCTATTTTTACAAAATATGAAAACTTTAAAAAAGTGCCGAAACATTGATCTATCTAATAAAAGGCAAGAATTTGAAAAAATCATGATGAAAATTCAATTCCGGACCCTTCTGAACAAATTCTGAAAAAATGGTCATTTTTGGGCAAAAACAGGCTTTTGAAACCTACAGACACCTACAAAAAGGGGGGTCAAACCTACAAAACACCCGAAAATTGATTTTTTGTAGGTCGGAGCCATTGGACTTTCTGTTTTACGTTTTTACCATCAATTTACCGTCAATTTACCATCAATTTACCGTTTGAAAATTTCGTTCTTTGATACAACTTGTTAGGGTGACATTTTCAGCATGTCAAACTACCTTGACTATGCCAGATATAGTCAAGGTCCCCTGGATCACACCTGGAATAAACGCCAATATGCGTAAATTAAAAATAAATTCAGATAAATGTTTTCTAATAGAAAACTATTAAGTAACTTTGCAACATGTTTAATATCATTGCCCGAAAAACATTGCTGGATTATTGCCAAAGGTATCCTATGGCAGCGCCTGCCCTGCAGGAGTGGTATTATGAGCTGATTCAGTGTGAATTTAAAAACTTTAATGAACTGAAGGCAGTGTATGGCAATGCAAGCCTGGTAGCCGATGACAGGGTTGTGTTTAATATTATGGGAAACCAGTACCGGCTGGTGGTAAGGATTGTATTTGCATTCAGGGCCATTCAGATAAAATGGTTTGGTACGCATGCTGAATACGATCAGGTGGATGTATCAGGTACAGAATTTAAAAAGAAGAGATCATGAAATTAAAAATCATAGGGTCCGAAAAAGAATATCAACAGTGCCTTTCATGGGCAGATGAAATGTTTGATAAGAACGTAACTTCCGAATCACCTGAAGGCGAAAAACTTCAAATTGTACTCCTGTTAATCAGGCAATATGAGGATCAGTACTATCCTGTTCCAAAACCGGATCCAATCGATGCCATAAAGAGTAAGCTGGTTGATTTAGGGCTGAAGGATAAGTACCTGGTAGGTAAGGTAGGCTCAAAGGGATATGTCTCTGCAATCCTGAATAAACGTAAGCCGCTAACACTGCAACTAGCCAGGTTGTTTCACCAGGAATTCGGGATCCCGGCTGATATTCTATTGTCATAGTTTTAGATTTAACGAACAGTCAAGGCTTCCTTCCTCCTACCTTGACCGAGCCTGGCCTGGTTAAGCCTTCAGGAAATAAATGCGGAATTCGGCTTTTATCATGAGCTAATTATCGGAAATCCGATTATTCAGTTACCATGCCCAGCATAGCAGTTGGATCAGAAAATAAAGTGAGAATTCTAACTTTTCAATGAGATGATAAACCGCAGATTTGCGGTTTTGATATTTAAAAGGGGAATTCCCCTTTTTCTTCCACCCCCAAACACCAGGATAATTTTCCTTCAACAGCATTTTGATCGGTTTTTTCCCCTAAGATTTCTTTAAAATTTTCCAAATAGCAATTTTACACCAGTTTTTTCCTGTTGAAATTCTCCTCCTTAAAAAACCGGAAATCCGGTTTTTTATTAACTCAATATTTTTTTCCTGTTGAAATTTCACCCCTCCGGAGACCTCCGATAATACATTTTCATAGCCGGTTTTAAGGTCACGAAAATTATTTTTTCCCCGACATTGTTACATGCATGAAATATACATATATATACTGTCCTGTATATCAGCAAAATATAAAATTTAATGACCCAATTTCGGAGCCTGAAAAAAGTTGTCCTTTAAATTCAGTAGTACCGATGCTATATTTCGACACAAAAATTACATGCTGAAACATGTGGTTTTATAGTGCTAAAAAACTTGTCCTTTAAAATCGGTATGACAGAAACTAATATTGCTCAAAAAATAATCCTATGCCGAAAGTGAAATTTTATGTCAGAAATGTTTCAATCAGGATGCAAGATCATGAGTACAAAAAAATGATGCAGATCTGCTACAGGAAGAAAAAAAACAAATCGGAGATCATTCGTGAAATGCTCCTTCGTGGAATCGAATCCATGCTAAAAAAAAAACCAACCAATGAACACTGAAAGTAGAAATCTTATCCCAAACTACCTGGAAGATTATTTAATCGGACGACCAATCGCTGCTGGCGGGAGATACGTCTGGCCATATGGAAATGACAATCTTTACCCTCAAATGATACGTGAAGTCACCAGGGAAAATGGCCTGTTGCAGAATATCCTGAACAAACATTTCGAATTGCTATGGGGATCCGGACCGCAATTGTACGAAACCGGCTTTGCCAATGGCCGCCGGATCAAGCGGTGGGTGCAAAATCAAGATATTGAAGATTGGCTCAGTACATGGGATTGGAGGCAATACCTTGAGAGGGTCACAGCTGAGTATCTGTTGCTGAACGGATATTTTACGAAAGTGCATTCTATTGTAAAACCTTTTAGCAGACTGGCAGTTCAAAAGCTGGAATTCATAGAAAGTGATCTGACCCGGCTTCAGTGGACTGGTACCGGCGAGCCCATTACCGGGGTGATCACCGGCGACTTCACACGGCCGGGGCTTTTTGGGTACGACTGGCTGCCAGTGTTTGATGCAGCTAACCCACGGGCTCAGGAGATATCAATAAGTTTTGAATATGTACCTCAATCGGGTGTTGAATTTTACCCGAGAGCCCCGATCCATAGTTCACTGTCCTGGATTCAGGCAGGTGAGCAAACCGCCATCCTAATTGAAGCATTCAACTGTAATTCAATTTCACCCAAATATCACATCGAAGTACCGGCGCTCTATTGGGAGAAGCTTCGCGATAAGCTGATATCAGAATGCCAGGAGAAAGGAACTGTGTATACCGATGCCATGCTGGATAGGGCGAAGGACCAAACGTTTGAAGAGGTTCAAAACGTACTATCAGGCATTGACAAAGCAGGAAAATTCCTGGTAACTGAAATTATGCGTGATGAAGATCATGCCCTAAACGTTGGTTGGAAAGTGACCCCGCTCGAAGCCCACACAAAAGATTACTTTGAATCACAATTGAAAATTGGCCGGGAATCGCAGTTCAATTTAAGTGCAGGACTGGGGGTGCATCCTTCAATAATTGGGCTTCAAAAGGATGGTGGATTATCCACAGGAAGTGAATTGCAATATGCATTGAAACTTTATAAAAACATTTCGGTCGACATTGCAGAAAAAATAATTATGAAAAATTTGAACACCGCAATTGGAATAAACTTCGCCGGTTTTAAGGCCAGGATGGGATTTTGCCATAATGAAATTTGAAAAACATGAAACTATTGATATCAGAAGGTTTCCGCTCATATATCCACCCATACAGGGCATTGACGTCATTTCTTTCGGTAGAGCGGGTCGGCCAGATCAGCGGCTTGGCTTTTGAAAAAACGGGCCAGGTCGGTACCGCGTAACATGGATAAATCTAAAAATAATGGGAAAGCATGATAACGTGTACAAAACTTTTGTAAAAACATAGGCCAATCATGGACTTTTCAGAATCAAAGACCTGTTTTTTAACCAGAAAACGAACGTTTAAGATTCAATAATTTAAAAATCATACCAATGAAAAAAATAAGCAAAACGTGCAAAATGGAAACGGAAACGGAAACGATCATTCTTTTATCGGAAGAAGATAGTAAAACGATTTCAGATCTTGCTTCTATTAATACTGATATAAAAACAATAGCCCGCTCCCTAAATATCAATCCGGATGTTTTCGAAGCTCAATACATGACCGATGGCTCACCCATTCACCGTGCGGTGGAAGCCGGGATAACCAGCGCCGACCAATCAATTAAAGAAATGCAATTCGAATTGGCGAAGGCGGGTGATAAAGAGGCAATCAGAGAATTTAAAAAGGATTCGATCAACGCTCGATGGGAACGGCACAAGCAAAAATTGCTTTTCGATAAGAAATTGAGTGAATATGAAAATTTAAGAATGGCTGTTGAACATGGTAAGGGAGAGCTTCCGGATCATTTAAAGCAATACTATGAAGTCCTTGACTTTATCCGCACACTCTATTCCCAGCTGAATTCACGGTCTTTCATCATAAATATGGTGCGAACCAAATGGCCCGATATATCATATTCGCTGGCGAATAAACTTTTCTATGAATCTTTGAATTTCTTCTATAGCGACAACAGCGTAAAGAAAGCGGCGTGGGCAAACATTTATGCCGACCAGTTGGATTTGATTTCTAACCTGGCAATGGAAAGAGGCCAACTTGACACGGCAGGAAAATATAAAGTTGAAGCGGCCAAGATGCGGGGGGTTGGCAGTGATGATCCCGTGGGGATACCGCCTGAATTACTTGACCGCAGACCGGTATTTTATACCTTCAATATAGCCGACCTGGGATTAGAACCGGTAAACCGCAGGCAATTAGGCTCCCTGATTGATTCGCTTAATATTACCGTATCACAAAATACGATACTAAAAAAAGAGGCCGGTATTGGGGGTATCGACCTTAACTATCTTCTAAAAACCAATGAAGTTGAGGATTAAATAACTCATCATAAATAATAACTGACATCATGAATAGGGAACAACGGAAACGCAATAAAGTTGTAAAGGAGTTTCGGGCAGGGAAGATGCTGAAACTTGAATCGGATTATGGCAACAGGTCTGCTGCCAGTATCCGGGACCGGATCACTGAAGTGGATTGCAAGATTGCTAAGGTGAATGAAATACTTCAGCTCAATCCACAGGATTTTGTCACCAGGGAATTTCTTACAGAACTGGAGCAGGAAAAAAGGGGGCTCATTAATATGACGCTGCAACGCGGCTGGCCAAAAACCTACCTCAAAGAATTGTTTGAGAAACAGAAATCAGAACGGTTAAAACCCACAAGCCATGAGTGAAGGAAATCAAAATATAAAAAACCAAGTTCTCCTGGAGAATGCCATCGGGTTTCTCCGGAAAGCAATAGGTAGAGGAGACCAGCAAGCTGGAGAAACATTGCAGGCATTACAGGATCTTGACCAGGAACAAGAAATAATCAGGGCGAAGGTTGCTGTTATAAACTCAAGGCCCCGCCGTACCCAAACTGAATTTGAGAAATTTTACCGGGCTGCAGTTCCTGCATTGGACCGGCTGATAGAAATCCAAAAGGAAAAACAATGTATTGCCCTGCGGGTAACATGTTCCAATTACAAAAGGATTGCCAGCCTTTTAAAACAAATTAAACAAAAGAAAATCGTACAAAACTTTTTAAACAATTAGCCATGAAAAAACAACCAACACCTGAGGAAGTCATGATCTTCTTTAAACTCGAGGAAAACGACTGGCAGCTTGTGAAAGAAGCATCCCTTCTTGGAGATGAAAAAGCAATCATGGCCATGGCCATGGTGAGATTGATCAATGATGAGATTGAAGCGCTGTGGGGCGACCATAATCAGATCTATTATTCAGATGAGCATGAAAATCTTCCAAGTAAAATATGCCAGTGTAGACAAATCACCGACCGGATCGGCGACCTGATGAAACAACGCCGTGAAATACTTTACTCTGACTATAAAATACAGGAACATCGTTTCCGGATTTATCGCGACTCGCTCAAGCGGCAAATGAAGGGGCAGCCCCTGGATAACGTAATCATCAATTAAATAAACAACAGCATCCCATTTTTGTAATCACATTTTAAACCCAATAATCATGACCGATAAAGAATACATTGAATTTCAGTTTGTACTCACCACACTGAAAAAGTTTGGATTAAACCTTAAGAACATATTTGTAAATGATATCAAGCAAAAAGACCTGGTATCAAAGGGAAAAAATCAAGGAGCCCATTTGAGTGATCGTATTTCTTTTGAGGTAAAGAGGGCCGGGCAAAACGGTGGGGAGTTGCTATTTTATTTCCCAGACTATGGAAGGTTTATCGAAATACAGTACTTCAAAAAGTCTATAAACAGCCAGGCAGCATTCAGCAGGAGCAATACCGGTATTGGTAAATCGATGTCAAACTACCAGGTTATGACGCAAAGTAAATCAAACTTCCAATCAATGATACGAAAGAAAGATACCCGCTGGTACACCCGTAATGTTATGGGAAACCTGAATCAATTAATAGGTGAGCTCATGTTTGGGCTCACAGACGCTGTAGAAAAAGAGATGATTTCGAAATTAATTACACCTTTTAAATAATATTATCATGTTACGTGTTGATAAATTACAACTTGATCTAGTGGTCAATGGCGACCCCGCAAGGCTGGAACTTATAAAACTTAATAAAGAGGCCGCTGAACTCCGTAAGGAAATGATAGGGATCAAAGATCAGGAACTGCTGGGAAAAAAACAGCAGGAGCTGGATAAGCTGAATTCTCAGATGGAAGATATCCGGCACACTATAGGTATTACGGGAATGACCATGAAAGAGCTGGGCGAAAGGTCCAAATCCCTAAACACCATTCTGAGAAATATGGATCCCAATACTGAAGAATTCAAGGCTTACAAAGCGGAACTTGACCAGGTCAATGCCCGACATGCAGAGCTCAGGAAGGGAGCTGTAGCTGTTAACAATGATATTAAGAAATCAATGTCGGGTTTCTCCCTGGCCGGGATAGTGGCAGGGGGCATGGCCGCTTACAACGTGGCCGCCTCTGTCTTTACTGGAATTAAAGACGGGATCGTTTCGTCGATTGAAGCATACCGGCAGCAGGAGATTGCTATCCAGAAAGTGGAACAGGCCATTAAACAGACCGGAGGATCTGCAGGACTGAGTTTAAAACAACTCACTGATGAAGCGACCCGGTTGCAGAATACAACCCTGTTTGGTGATGAAGAAATACTTAATTCGGCCTCGGCACAGCTGCTTACTTTCACAAATATTGCCGGTGAAAACTTCCTGAAAGCCCAGGTTGCTGCAATGGATCTGAGCACTGTATTGGATGGTGATTTGAAAGCGGCCAGCATCCAGTTAGGCAAAGCGTTGTCAGATCCGGTTAACGGCCTGACTGCATTACGCAAATCCGGAGTCACATTTTCTGAGGATCAGCGTAAGCTCATTAAAGAATTGACTGAAACCAACAGGCTTGAAGAAGCCCAGGCCCTGATTTTAAAAAGCATCAACGAACAGTATGGGGGCCAGGCAGAAGCCGTAGCCAAAGGTACCGGCGCCCTGAAAGCTGCAGGGATCCAGATAGGTGAAATAGCTGAAACCTTTGGCGGATTTATTGGTAAACTTATTTCGCCGGTTGCCTCTCTCATTGGCGAGTATGCCAAAAAGCTCAATGAACTTATCACACCATCTAAAACAGCACTGGAAACCTTCGAAGAGCATGGTCGCTCAGTGGCCGTACTGGTTAAAGACATTGATCCACTACTTGACCGGTACGATCAATTAAAATCAAAAACCGCGTTGAATGCCAGTGAGCAAAATGAACTATGGAAGATCATTGGCCAGGTTGCAGCAGTTATGCCCGGCGCGGCCACGGCCTTTGATCAATACGGCAATGCTATTGAAATTTCAACGCAGCGGGTGCGCGATTACATCAAAGGCCAGGTACTTTTATTGCGCTATGAGAACCGAAAGGCCATAGAAGAAACCATCGCAGATCTGGCTGATGTCAACGTGGCCATAGATCAGGCAAAACCAACCATGAATACAATAGCGAAAACGGGGACCTTTCCGGTCTTTGAGCCACAATCAAACATGGGAGCCAAGACAGGCGGGACCGGCGCCGATGTGAGATCTGCAAACAACACCGAAATAGCCGATGCCATAAGACGTAACCAGGAACTGATCAACACACAGGTAGCGCTGAATACCAAATTATCGCAGCTGAGAGGTGATGCTCTTCAGCAAGCGCTCACTGCTTATGCAGCCGAAAAGGATGCTGCAAAAGCTGCAGCATCTGAAACAGTGTCCTATAAAACCATGTCAGCTGAAGAGCTCAAGGCGCTGGGGGAGGATGGAAACGACACCCAGAAAAAGATGGCAAAGGAAGAGATCAAATCGCGTGAGGCTTTGAAAAAAAATGCAGAAGAATACGCAAAATACCTCACTAAAATTGCCAATGACCTCGAGAATGCCACAGCGCAAAGTATCGCGGATAGCCATGATCGGGAGCTGAAGATTGAGGAGCTCGCGTACAGAAGGAAGCTTTCTGATATCAAGGGCAATACAGATAAAGAGAATCAGCTCCGATCCGCGCTTGAGCAGGAATATCAAACAAAAGTTTCCGGAATCAACAATAAGTACAATGATAAAGAGAAGCAGGAGTCGCTGAAACTGGAAAAAGACAAATGGGAGGCGAAGCTCAAGGGACTGGTAGATGGATCGATGGAATGGTTCAATATTCAACAGCTCATGCTCGCTGCTCAACGTGAGGCCGAATTGAGTAATGTCGAACTTACTGAACAGCAGAAATCGGACATTGAGGACAAGTACAGTAGTCTGAGGCAAAACCTGGTCAAACCAATCGACAACTCAAAATCACAAGCCGATCTTGATGCCAGGCAAAACGTAGAGTGGGAAGCCACTAAGATGATGCTTGAACGCACAGGCCAGATGACCATTGAAAAGAAAAGGGAGATAGCCGCACAGGAACGCGAAATGGCCCTGTCTGCCGCCGAAGGAAATACGGAGCAACAACTGCTTATATGGGAGCAATACTATGTAAAACTGAAAGGAATTAGTACAGATTGGGTAGATGTGACCATGCAGGCCCTTTCATCCCTGGTTAATTCATTCTCTTCATTCGATAGCGCCATCACTGCATATGAACAGGCGCAGTTGCAGCGTGACGAAGCGAAAAACAATTTGATGAAAGAGAATATGAAGCGTCGGCTGGATTCTGGCTTAATTTCCCAAAGAGAATATAATGCCGGTGTTACCAACATGGATCAGGAGATGGCAGCAAAAAAAAGAAAAATGGCACGGGATGAGGCCATTCGGCAAAAGGCCCTGTCTATTGTACAAGCCATTATTAACACCGCGCAGGGTATAACCGCCGCATTAACAGTACCATATGTTGGTATAGCATTGGCCATCGCAGCTGGCATTCTGGGAGGCATCCAGGTAGCATATATTGCAGCAACGCCAATCCCTGAAGCCGCGACTGGCCGGTATAATGTGATAGGAGAGAATGACAAAAAGGAATATCGCAATGTGCCATATGAAAAGTCTTATACCGGGATCCCGGGTACACCATTGCTGATAAATGAAACTGGTGATGAAATTGTGATTGATCCTGAAACAACCAAAAGGCTGCAACGCGAAGCTCCATATGTTATCGATGCGATTAAGAAGGCAAGGAAAAACGAACTCGCTGCCGGTGGCGCTGACAGTCCAAATCTTAAAGATGAAGCCGGTGAAAAGATTGTCATGTCGCCTGCAACATTAAAATACCTGCAGCAGAATGCTCCAGAGGTTATTACAGCTATCAACCGGGCAGCTCAACCAGAACCCGCGATCCGGGACAAGGTTTCAGCATCACCGGTGATAAGCCTGAAGGGATCTGCTGAACCGGCCACTTCTCAGGATCAGCTACAGCCACCAGCAGCTGAAAGCCCTATAATCATTAACCCGGCTTCGCCTGAACGTATTCATCTTATATGGCCTGAAATCAATCGGATGCGATTTGATCCCGGTCTTTATAATATCATTCGGGGAATGCCTCAACAACGGACGGGAATTTCGCCCACCAAGGAAATCAAAAGCGAGCCACCGCAAATCACCATCAATACTGATAATTCAGAGCTGAAAGCGGCCATTGACCTGCTGAATCAGACCCTCAAAAATGGAATAAGGTCATCAATAAACTATGATAACCTTGAGCAAGAAACCCAATTGGTAAGTAAAATACTCTCCAACACAACCAAGTAAATCAATTTCATCTATCTATAAACAATCAAAAATAATCAGCACTATGTTATCTATGAAAATTGACGGCACCCTGGTTGAACTCTCCCCAGATTTTTCTGTCACCATGAATCTAAAATCTCCCATTTTTAATGAAGCAGGGAGTTATTCATATCCGTTTCGTATTCCCAACACCCCGCGCAATGCAATTCTGATGGGCTTCCGGCACCGGGTGGCAAATACCGGATATGTTTATCATGAATTTAAGGGAGCCTATTTCTGGAAAGGGATTTCCATTTTCACAGGAACGGTCAACATGAAAGTGTTAAATTCCAGTTCGTTTGAAGGCTACCTGATGGAAGGAAATGGCGATTTTAATTACCAGAGAAAAAACGGCACCCTTCAGGATGTTGATTACGGACAAATGGTTTTTGACACTGAAGATGAAAAAATGCAATACATAAATGACTGTGCAAATACGATTTATCCTAACAGGGATCTTGCTTTTCCGGAAGTTCAGAATTTGTCTTATTTTGATGAAGTTCCAACTGAACCTGCCTTGCAGTATTTTAATTATTATTTTCAATCAAGGATTTTTAAAGGGGACGGAGATAACCGATTTGTTATCGTTCCGATGCTTTATTTGCGGTATGTTCTTAACAAGATTTTTGAACAACTGGGCTTCACTTTTGATGATTCCTTCTTTACTTCTGATGTTGATTACAATTCACTTGTATTGTACAATTCTGTTGATTGCAATGGTGGAGTAGATGGGTTTTTTGGTTATGACGATCTAAAAATATTATTGAATTACCATGTGCCCAGGATGAGTATGAGTGATTTTTTGGGAGGGCTGGAATCCTTTTTTAATATCCGTTTTTTTGTAAATAACGATAACATGATTGTCAGATTGATTTCGGTTGATAAAATTGTAAAGTCAACCGAATGCATTGAATTCTCCAGCCAATTGATTTCAATAAGTACCGAGCCAGAGGATAAGGTTACGGGATTTCGGATTAAGATGCAAATGGACACGGAAGATGCTTCCTATAAAATCAGAAAACCACAGCACGATTCATTGCTGAAATTCATCAAACCTTCCGTTCAATCAATTTCAGAGCTGAACCCCTGGCCATCTGCAACGATTTTTGACACCCGGTTTGTATATGATAAGGACCAGTATTATATTTTGTCATCTGCCAAGGTTTGGGAGCCAATAGGTGAAATGTATTGGAGCTGGAATTTGAGTTTTGAGTGGGTTTTTAAAAATGATGATCAGTCGATAAGCACAGAGTTTTCATCACTGATGAGTGAAACGGTTCATCCTTATAACGCGATTATTGGAAACAAACGCGAGAATTGGAAGGATGTCACGCCTAAGCTGTTTTTTATTCGTTATCAGGAGGATGACCCACTTAACAAGAAGGTTGCGGGCCGGTGTTTTGTGGCGCCTCATGTCCTGGTTACCAACGGCCTCTTTTATGCAGGAGAGACCGGCTTGTTAAACAAACATTACAAGGCATATTTCGATTTTAGGATCTCCGCCAAACTGGTGAAAATCGTTAAACAAATGGAATATTTAGAACTCAAGAATTTTGATTTTTCAAAAAAGTACATGATTAATGGGACCAAATATCTTGTAAAAAGCATCCAGGTCGTTCTCAAAAGGGACCGTATTATGCCTGCAATACTTGAATGCTATACCTGCAGTTAGTATTGGCCTGGCTATTAAAAACCTGCGAACGCGGGTTTATTTCTTCCATACAGAATTCATTTCACGAATTTTCAAAGTAGGAACAATTTTAACGTAGATCTTTGTGGTTTTGTAATCCTGGTGTCCTAGTAAATCACCCACGGTAGGCATACTCATGCCGTGCGTGATGCAATATGTTGCAAATGTATGCCTTGAGCTATGGAAGGTTATTTTTTTATCAATCTGACACAGGGAAACAGATTCTTTTAAGTACCT
>Ga0247842_10001080_pt1 | contig 48753 bp, 43 predicted proteins | sample LaCruzMarch2015__3_FD_192411 | JGI IMG/M metagenome (GOLD analysis project Ga0247842, IMG submission 192411) | Freshwater microbial communities from meromictic Lake La Cruz, Castile-La Mancha, Spain - LaCruzMarch2015_19m | ecosystem: Environmental > Aquatic > Freshwater > Lake | place: Spain...
ACACCATTGATATTTTTGAGTATCTATTGATCCGAAAACCTTAATCAAATCCCCCTTTAGCTAAAGGGAGATAAGTCAACTTTCACATAACCCCCTTTGATTTGTGGGTAAAGATTAGCTTAAAAAAGGGGGTTAGGGGGTTGTGAAAAACGTTGAAATACTATGTCAAAAGGGCATTTTTTAACGATTACTGTATATTATAAGGTTTTTTTCAGTCTCCATAGATGATCAGACTTGCAAAGCACGTATTTGTGAGTATTCATAACATCAGCTATTTTATTTTTTGCGCATTCGTTTTGTTTATATGAGCATAAAACAAGAAGCTTTTGATCAGACATAGCGTTATTCATAATCTCTTCAAAATCAATGAAAGAATCCCAGTCATTTCGTTCAAGCCAACACGTAGTTCCAGCAACTCTAAGTCCAGAATAACCATTAGATATGGCATCCTGACATTTCTTGGATGATGCGTCTAAAATTTGTTGACCGTTGAAATGTCCCTCTGTCAAATACCAATCTTCGTAAGAGATGATCTCCAACTGCCCGTTATCCAGATACATTTCAACGTTTGGAAAAACCTTTGTTATAGAGTCTTTGGCTTCGTATTTTGATATATCGGATATAATCCACAGGCAAAACTCATTTTGTTCCAACCCTTTTGTCATATAAGGAGCTATGACTTCTGTAATTTCGTCTTTACCTTCATACAACTGAGCTATGTGACTACCCCAACAAAGAAGGTCAATAACATCAATGCCGGTTTCTCTATATTCATCAATTCTTGACAGTTCAACTATGATTTTCTTTTTCAAAATATCTGGGGCTTTGATGCAAGAAATCCTTTTTTGAATGAGAAATTTTAGCGATTTATATTCTTCTATTTCCTTCCTGCAATTATTACAGACAGCTATGTGTTTCTCAAAAATTTCTTTTACTTTTGGGTCTAGCTCATTATCCAGATAAGCACATACCCACATATTTATGTCTTTACATTCCATATTATTTCAACCTTTTAGGTACCCATGATTTTTAGCGTATTCATATAAGCTTTGCCTGAGAATTCTTCTACCTCTATGAAGTCTGGACATTACAGTACCTATTGGACAATCAAGGATGTCAGCGATCTCCTTATATGAAAATCCCTCTAGATCAGAAAGAATAAGAGTAAGACGGAAATCATCTGGCAGAGAATCTAAAGCTTTTGTAACGTCATCATCAAGAAGTCTGTCAAAGATGAAATTTTCTGGAGTCTCTGTAACTGACAAAGACCCAGATGCTTCAGCATCCATAGCATCCATCATCTGCGGAGCTTTGGATGCTTTTCGATACTTGTTTATGTATACGTTCCTGATGATCTTAAACAGCCACGCCTTAAAGTTTGTTCCTTTCTCGAACTTATCAAAGAAGCGAAAAGCTCTAAGATAGGCGTCTTGAACTAGATCCTCAGCTTCGGTTTCATTCCTTGTCATCCTTAAAGCCGCACCGTAGAATGAATCCATGTATTGTAAGGCTAGAACCTCGAATTCTCTTTTTTTATCTTCTATTATACTTATTTCACACATATTATTCTCTCCACCCTGGGGTTTTTATATGTGTGAATATTATAACATGATTTTAAAAGAGTTCAAGAAAAATCTTTATACTCTTTTAATTAGGGTGGAGAGATCAATTAAATAATACAACATATAAATATAGTCGAAAATTCCAGATTAATTATTTTGATAAGGTTTTTAGCTTGACAATGTTAAATTAGACCGAAGTATCTTTTTGACTTGAATGTATTATATATAGTATTCCAAAAAAGATGCTATTGAAATGTAATCACATATATGCGATAATGGAATACTCATTTTACACATTACTCATTTATTTGATCGGAATGACAGAAAGGAGCAGATATGTTTGACATTGATCTTAGTAAATATAAAGTCATTGACTTATCTTATGAAGTCGTACCACCGGGAAGCGATGACAGACCTTTTGTTATACAAAGAGGATTTTTGGCTGACATGGCGTACAAATACGACGTGACTAAGACGCATAGCCACGTCGGCACTCACGTTGAGATGCCAGCGCATTTCTTTGATGGTGGAAAGGAAGTAACTGATTTTCCGTTGTCCACATTCTTTGGCAGAGCAATTTTGCTGGAAATTGACGAAGTTGGTCAGAATCCTGCTATAACGTCAGAATTTACAGCGAAAGCTATCGGTAACATAATTAAAGAAGGTGACATAGTAATATGTCGCAACAATGATAAAGAAAGCCTGATAGGCAATAAGCCAAAACCTTATCTGACTCCCGATGGCGCCAGATGGTTTAAATCTCACAAGATAAAGCTACTTGGTATAGATAACAACGTAGGACTATCAAAAGACATTCCAACAGGAAGGGAACTTCACGACGTTCTGATGGGCGTAAACGTGCCGATAATAGAGTGGCTCGATAACCTCGATCAGATAAAAAATAGTGTATTCTTCCTTATGGCATTACCATTTAAGGTCAAGACTATGGATAGCTCATGGGCAAGAGTTATCGCAATAGAAGATAAATAAGTGATCAGTGATGAGTGATCAGTAATAAGCTTTTCGCATTAAAATACTCATCACTCATTACTGTATTATTTTATTGGTCCGAAATCATTGATAGCCTTTACGATCTGTGGATAGCTTCGCTTCCAACCATTGGGCGGCATATTCTCGGATATTTGTATTTGAAGCCGTCCAGAATGTCCGCCCTGTTCCAAAATTTCCATCGTTGCTTTATAAATAGCCTCTGGTTCTTTCAGGTGTACGGATGATGGAAAGTTAATGCACACCCGCATCTCTGGCCATATACGCAAGGCGTCTCCTACGCTTGTGTCATTGTCCGGCGGCGGTGACATGGAGTCCAGTATGCGTACTGGTGATTCACCGATGGCTTTCCAGATCGGCTTCAGATCACCGTCCATGTGAACAGCAATGGGAATATCTCTATCGCAATCTGAGAGTATATTTGCCAATTCCTGATAGGAAGGAAGACAATATTTTCGGAAATAGGTTTCACCGATTATAGGGGCGGTGATGTTATCGCCAAAGTTAAAATAAGGCACAGGCAATTCGTCTACTACTTCACGTAACACACGGAAAACTTTTCTCTGAACCTCAAACATTGCATCAAAAACCTCTTCCATTAACTCAGGATAATCTACCAGATGGAATGAAAGGTCTTGTATACTGACCCACTCAATCCACAACTGTTGAAAGGGAGTTCGACCAATGGAAGTATGTGGTAAACCATCGTCGCCAAGCCCATTATAGGCATCCATCCATCCTTTAGTATTCTTGTGAACGGTTATGTCTCGGAAGTAACTAAGCAGGATTTTATAATCATAAGGTTCCGTGACGAAGTGCTTAGAACTAGCCGAAGCAAGTGCCGCATTCAGCCTTTCCTCCGTAAGTGTTCCCTCTGGTGTGTGTAGCTTACGGCGTGATCCTTTGCGACCATCAACCTCGAATTCTTCATACTCAAATCGGCAGTTTGGATGCTCGAAGCTATGAAGTCCGCACCATGACAGCAGACCTATATTATTTCTACCGATAACAGACCAAACCTCTTCATTAGAAACACCAGAAATTCCAGTATATTCAACGAATGGCACATGATCGTGTTCATGCCCATTCACCAAAGCCAGCATACGTTCGCGCATAGTCATTTCAGACATATTTTGACTCCCTTAAAAGATACAAGATACAGGATGCAGGATGCAGGATAATAAAACTAGCATTCACATCTTTATCTTGAATCCGTGTGTATCTGTGTTAATCCGTGGCTAAATTCCTTACTCAGCTTAACATTGAATTTATCAACTCAACAGTCTTATTCACAAGTATTTGTCCACCTTCAGGACTAACAAAGTTGCTTGCGACTATTGCACTATAACCACCACCAACAATTGCTTTGGCTGTTGGTAAATATCCCGCGCCAAAATCTCCGGGGCAGTCAGATGCCAGTTGAACGAGAAAAGTCTGCAATGCTTTACTTCTAGCTTTAATGCGTATTCCATAGTCAAGATAAATCTCAAATGGATTCGTAGCAATAGCAATATCACCAAGCCTTATGACGTGAAGTTCCATCTGATAAAATGGTTTTTCGTGTTCATATCTATCAATAGTCGTCTTATCACGCCCCAAGATGATATAATCACCAGAATTCCCATCAAGTGATTCTTTACTCATTAACTTATTGTATTCAAGTTTTGCTGACTCATATTCCAGTGCAGTCACTTTTCTTATAGGAAGGTCTAAATCCTGAACAATATGCTTGAAGGGAACATTAGTTCTAATATCCTTTTTAGCATACGGGAATACATAATCAACAGCATCTGCAATTCTAAGAGCTATCTCTTCTCTTTCGGATACGCCTTTTAACTTTCGCATATTCTCTTCTGCTCTTGAGTTAAATAAGAAGTGCGGTGACTGATCACCTGCGGTACTGCATTGCTGTAATACAAATAAATTTGAGTACCTTTTATTTAACTCTACTCTTACTTCGTGCCAGAAATCCGCAGAAACGTAATATTCACCTTCTGTCACCTGCGAGGGACAGGCTAAATTAATTATCACTCCTGTGGGATTTTCATCTTTATCCCACGTAAAGAGCATGTTTACGCTGTGATCCTCATAACCTTCTATACTGTCAAAGTCGTCTCTGTTTGTGTTGCCATACATTTGTGAAGAACCATCAAAATAAGCGGCTCTCCTGTTATGTCCAACCACAGCCTGACCATAAGCCCAACTGATTCCGCCGGGCTTGCGTCCTTCCCATGCCTCAATCACAACGTCAGTCACGCAATCTACAAAGAAATTGACGTATTCAGTAGCACCCATAACATCATCAGCTTGCGGAGGGTACCAGTCATCCATCATATTCGGTGCAGTATGTGTATGAGTAGCATTAAGAAACAACTTTTTAATGTCAAAATCTGGCAATTTTGTTTTTAATCGCTCACGCACTCCATCCTGCATTCTTCGTGTTATTACGACTATATCACATGATACCATAATTGCTTGATCATCGCTTGTTTCGATAGCTAGAGCAGTCGCAGTCACAGGATCATTTACATATTTAGAGATTCTTGCATGAAATTGCCCCATCAATATAACCGGTTTATCTGGTGTTATACTTTTCGATGCCCATCCAACGAGAATATCAGACCCTTCACTCATAATATTTTCCTTTCATTAACATTCGAAATCAACCACGATCACGTCGTCAACAATGGGACCGACAAGCGTTTGAGCAAGCTTAATATGCTCTGGATGTGGAACGTATCCGTCACGAGAGGCTGAGTCTTTGAACTTGACGATAAAACCATAATTGAATCCACCAGCTTTGCCTTCTATACTGTTATTATAACCGCCTGAAACTTCCAGCATACCCGGAATAACCTTTTTGAGATCGTTAATTCCAGCGAGTAATGCCTTCATTTTATCTTCTGACACACCATCTTTCAGTTTTAGCAATACAATATGCTCAATCATTGACATAATCCTTTCATTTTTGAATAGTTAATCAGTTTTGAGTTTAGTCTTTTTTTGTTCTATTCATTGCAAACCTTTATTATTATTGAAATCTATTTGCAACGGTCTCTTATTTGATCAGTATTTGAACAAATATCAATATGTTGTATCACAAAGATAGTTTATAGTCAATACGAGTTTTTCAGTTATGGGCTAGAAAGACCCTTCATACCTATTTGATATAGAAATGAGACTTAAAATGTCATTCTGAGTGACCAAAGGAAACGAAATTGAAGATTGGAAGATTTCACCACAGAGTTCACGAAGAACACGGAGAGGAAAGTAATCAGTGTGACAAAAACTGATCACTGATTACTGTTTACTGACTGCTAATTCTTCTCTGTGATCTCCGTGAACTCTGTGGTGAAATACTCCTCAAGAAGATTCTTCACTCCGTTTTGATCATATAACAGATCATATTTAGAATATGTAGCTAACAAAAAAACTCGTAAAAGTTTATACAAATTACAAAATTCATCACCTTGACAAGCACAGTAACCACAAGTATAATATCATACAGACACAGTGAGTATAATTTTCAGTACCTACTGCTAAAAAATTCACAAACAATCATTGATAATACTTTGTTTCTTACCATCCCGATAAACTTAACGTAGATTTTGAATCTTCAAGTTTGTCTTTGATGTACCAATTTTCAAGAAAGAAATCACAATATTGGAAAGTCAACCCCCGCTTGTGGAAGAATTTTGGAAACATTGGTTTTTGGATATAAAAAGAGTCGAAACAAAAACGAGGTGAATGTATATTGAAACCATGGTCAATATCAACAACAGTAAGAAATCCAGAAAGACTAAGAAACTTTCTCAAAGTATTAAAACTCTTGGAAGATAAGCCATTTACTACTGAAAATCAGATAAGATACCAAACATTGCTAATACAGAATAGATATTATAAGCCCGAAACTATTCAGGAAAAATACAGAAAATATTATGAGGATTTACAGTCAGAAATTCCTTATGAAGTTGCTACAGAGATTTTCTATTATCAAGATTATAAAGACCCGCCGATGCGAGGGAGGCAATCTGTAAATCCATTGAATAAAATGGGATTCTCTATTGCAAGAGAAACTGAAGGGGAGATCGTAATAACTCAACTAGGGAACCAGTTTCTCGCAGGAAATTATGATATTGGTTATATTTTTTTCAAATCCCTTCTGAAAATTCAATTTCCTAATCCCTGGAGTTCGGATTTTTCCGAGAAAGATGGTTTTGACGTAGTTCCTTTTATTGCCGCTATGCACTTGGTGAATAAAGTAAACCAAGAGTCTGACGAAAGAGGTTTATCAAAAACTGAATTTTCTTTATTTATTCCTACGTTGATAAATTATCATTCAATTGCGGATTATGCCGAAAGAATTAAAGAGTATAGAAAAGCAAAAGACAAAGAGACGTTTATAAATGATTTCGCAAAGCATTTTTACCAAAAGCACGACTTAACTGAAAAGCAAATCAAAATTTTTTTTGAATATGGAGATAACATAATGCGTTATTTCCGTTTAACAAGATATTTCAAAGTCTCAATTGATAGTTTTGGTGCAGATTGGCGGATAAACCTTGAACCAATGAGAAAGGTTGAGATAGAGCAATTATTGAAGCAATATAGTGGTCAATCAATTTCTTTTAGTACTAATCGAGATTATATAAACTATATTTCAGACATTTCTTTACCTAAACTTCCATCTGAAGATGAGAAGAACTTGCAGGATATAGCGCAATCATTGATTAAGACTATCTCCGATTTAGCACAATCAAGTAGGATAAGCTTATCTAATGATGAGTTATTATTGCTTAAAACTGATTATAAAGCTTTAAATAGGAATGATATAAACAGATTTATTAATTTGCTAAGACAAACCAATCTGGGTTTATTAAGTAGAATTAAAAAGGCTTCAATCGTCAATAATGAACAGAGACTTAAAGAGATAATAACTGTTTTGAAATCTCGTAAAGATATAAGAAAGTTTGCTCCAGAACAATTTGAGAAACTATTAGCAGAATCATTACAAATTATCAATGATGAAATTAGGCTTAAACCCAATTATCCAGTAGATGATAATGGGGAACCAATAAGCCATTCTCCCGGTAATCAACCGGATATCGAATGTTTCTATAAATCTTACAACATTATCTGCGAAGTTACATTAGATACATCAAATTTCCAATGGATTCGTGAGACTCAACCAGTAATGAGACATTTGCGGGAATTTGAGATAAAAAATCGTGATTTGAGAAGTTATTGTCTGTTTATTGCCCCCAAAATCCACGTTGATACATTATACCACTTCTGGACGTCAATAAAGCATGGCTATGATGGAACCAAACAATTTATCGTTCCATTGACCACAGAGCATTTTTCATTTCTTCTTGAAACTCTCCTATTACTCATTAATAACGGAAAACGTCTTAATCATTTAGACCTAGAAAACTTATACAAAAAAGTAATTGAGCAAACTGATATTGTTAAAGGTCATTCTGATTGGCTATTATCTATATCTATCACAATTGATAATTGGAAAAGAGAAATGTTGGCATTATGAAAATTAATCAAATATACGAGGGAGATTGTATTGAAATTTTAAGTCGTATGATTGAAAAAGATTCTGTTTCCTTGATCTATGCCGATCCCCCCTATAATATTTCAGGAAAATCATTGAATCTTGAAAATAACAAGACAGGAGGAGCATTTTATAAGATTAACGAAGATTGGGATACGTTCAATTATGAGGAATATTTGAATTTTAGCGAACAGTGGTTAAATGCTTCTCTTTTAGTTTTGAAACCTAATGGTAGCCTTTATGTATCATGCACACAACATAATATTGGAGAGTTAATATTCATTGGAAAAAAGTTAGGATTAAAACTAAACAATATCATAACTTGGTACAAAACTAATGCGATGCCCAATATAACAAAAAGAACATTTACCCATTCAATAGAATATGTCTGTTGGTTTGTTAAGGGCAAAAATTGGGTTTTTAATTATGAGGATGTAAAAAAATTTAATCCTAGAAGAACGAAAGATGGAGAATCTAAGCAAATGCGTGATTTCTTGGATTTCATTGAACTGCCAATATTGCAAGGTGTTGAAAGAATAAAAGGCTCGAATGGGCGTGCAATTCATCCAGCACAAAAGCCTGAAAAATTGATCGAGTTGATAATATTAGCATCATCTAATGAAGGAGATTTAGTTTTAGACCCTTTTTTTGGTACAGGAACTACTGGTATTGTGGCAAAAAGATTGAAGAGATGTTGGATTGGTATTGAAAAAGACCAGTTTTATATCCATATCGCTGAAGAACGGTTGTTTTTTAGGGAGACAATATAGATGGCAAATGTTAGGCTAATACATGGAGATTGCGTAAAACTATTAAAAGATATACCCGAAAAAAGTGTAGACTTGATCTTTGCAGACCCCCCTTATAACTTGTCTGGTGAGAATCATTTAACTACTAAAAATGGAAGGGTCGCAAAATGCGACAAGGGGAAATGGGACGTCATAAAAGATATTCATGCGTTTAATGAGGAATGGATAAAATTATGTGTCGGAGTTTTAAAGGATCATGGAACTATATGGATTTCTGGAACATTGCACAATCATCCATCTGTTGGAGTGATTTTAAAAAAGCTAAATCTTTGGATAATCAATGATATTATATGGTTTAAAAGAAATGCCACTCCTTTACTTTCTAACAATCGCTTTGCACCGTCAACAGAATTAATATGGCTGGCTAGCAAGTCAAAAAAATATTTTTTTAATTATGAAAAAGCTAAATCTTTGAATGACGGTAAACAAATGAGAAATCTTTGGGAAATTAATGCTGAAAGACACAAAACTATACACCCTACTGAAAAACCTGAAAAACTTTTAAATAGGATTCTGCTAATTGGATGTAAAGAAGGAGATACCGTATTAGATCCATTTATGGGTTCTGGCACAACTGGAGTTGTTGCTAAAAGATTAAACAGAAATTTTATTGGAATAGAAATTGATCAAGAATACTATGATATAGCGCATGATAGAATCGGCAATACCTTAATAGATAATTATTTACTTGAAAATATGAACACTATTTCAGCTAGTAACGAGTTTTTAAATTTTAGCAAATCGTCTGTATCCAGATAGAGAAAAAGTAGGTTGGGTTGAGGAACGAAACCCAACTTTCAAATATAAACGTAATAAATGATTAGAATATTATGAACACAGAAATTGAACAAACACTAGAGTTTGATAAAATAAAAGAATCAATAGCACGGCATACTGTTTCAGAGCTTGGCAAGTCTCTTGCCGATAGCCTGAAACCCGTCACAGAAGTATATCAGATCGAACGGATGCTGAATATTTGTAGCGAGTGCAAAATGATCAACACTATCGAAGGCGGGCTTCCGTTGACAGGCTTATATGATATTCGACTAATATTAAAAAAAGCGTCGGTAATAGGAACCATTCTGGAAACTGAAGAGCTTCTGAAAGTTGCATCAACAGCCAGAGTCGCCAGAAACATGAAGTCATTCGCCAGAGACTTATCCGAAAAATATCCATTTATTTATGAGATCATTGAGAACCTGCAAGTCTTTGTCACTATTGAAGAAGCAATAAATAACTGCATAAATCCTGATGGCGAAATACTCGACAGCGCAAGCCCTGAACTTCATAGAATCCGAAGACAGATCGTTATAGTAAGAGATAAAATAACAAGATTACTAGGAAATATCCTCCACCAGCTTTGCCTTCTATACTGTTATTATAACCGCCTGAAACTTCCAGCATACCCGGAATAACCTTTTTGAGATCGTTAATTCCAGCGAGTAATGCCTTCATTTTATCTTCTGACACACCATCTTTCAGTTTTAGCAATACAATATGTTCAATCATTGACATAATCCTTTCATTTTTGAATAGTTAATCAGTTTTGAGTTTAGTCTTTTTTTGTTCTATTCATTGCAAACCTTTATTGTTATTGAAATCTATTTGCAACGGTCTCTTATTTGATCAGTATTTGAACAAATATCAATTTGTAATTGATCATATTCAAACTGATGTTTGATCATATACAAATTGATATTATATCAATTTGTTGTATCACAAAGATAGTTTATAGTCAATACGAGTTTTTCAGTTAAAGATGCAGGAAGATAAACACAGATAGAAGAAAAGATGCAGGATTCATGATAGTAATCAGTAATAGTGTCCATAAGCCTATATCTTCTCAAATCTGTGTGTATCTGTGTTCATCTGTGGTTAATTTTCTGATTAAAAATGTTACCTTGATTGTGAGCTATGCCGCAAATTAGCTTTATCACCATTGGATTATATCAGAATTTATGTCTAATTGCCACTATAAAATAGACAACGCTCATTTTGCCTTTATCTTTCCCCATGTATTTGGCAGTCTGCTCTGAGGAGAGATAGAGAAAGGCCAGCTTTCGGGTGTGTATTCCTCTACTATTGGAATTGGCTTTCCGAAAACATCAATACCAGGCCATTCATCTACTCCACCAATGGCATAAATTTTGTTATTAACAGCACAGCTAGCTAGCGCAAATCTGGCAGTTGGCATATCTGCTTTCCTCGTCCATTTATCTGTTGTAGGATCATATTCTTCCACTAATGAAAGCGTTTTGCCTTGTACATCGCTAGTTCCACCGATGACATATATCTTTCCATTTGACACGCTAGAGGTTGGCATGTGTTTGGTAGTTGACATATCCGCTTTCTTTGTCCATGTATCAGTCACAGGATCATATTCCCTGACTGTTGAAATAGTTACATCCCCAGCAACAGGGCTTCGTCCCCCGATAATATATATTTTGCCATTCAACTCGCTGACAGCATTACCACCTGTTGCCATCGGCATATCCGCTTTCTTTGTCCATTTATCTTTCGCAGGATCATATTCTTCTATTGATAAAAAAATATCCCAACCATTGAATCCTCCAAATCCTCCAATAACATAAATTTTACCGTTTACCACACCAGTAGAACAGCAATATCTACCTATTGACATATCCGCTTTTTTTGTCCATTTATCTTTTATGGGATCATATTCTTCCACTGTCGGAAGACCAACATCCCACCAAAACCTGCTTCCACCAATTGCATATATCTTCCCATCCACCACAGCAGTTGACAAACAGCTCCTTGCCGTTGGCATATCAGCTTTCCTAGTCCATTTGCTCGTTGTTGGATCATATTCCTGAATTTCTGGAGTGACAACATTATTACCTGGACCCCCACCAATAATGTATATTTTATCATTTACCGTACAGGCGGAATGTCCCAATAGGGCAGTTGGCATATCCGCTTTCTTTACCCATTCTCCGCCTTCGCCCTTCGGCGCCATAAAAAATCCGTTTTGCATATCAGGCTGTTTAGGTTCTCCGCCATTGCCTTTTCCAATATTATTTGATATAAACGTTATGTTTGACGTCTTTATAACATCAACAGGTATTTCGCCAACTTTCAGCACCTTTGTTTCTGCGGGCATTGGTGAAAATATTGGTGTACCGACTTTTTCAAACGAGACGAATGCCGGATTGATGCTCATGATTGTGATTATAGCCCCAATAGCAAATGATAATCCCCAGGGCAAACCTTTAATTGTTGATGTCGGCTGCATTTTTATTCCTTTAACTATCTCAACAATATTAAACGAAATGTGGATCGCAACTTTTGTTCCTCATAAGCTGTTCCCATCATAGTGATCATCTACCTGATTATAGTCTTCAGGCAATGAATCCATTGTTTCCTGAAGAGATTGAAAAATCTGGTTTTCGTGATGGGAATTTAGGGAGGGAACATCCAGTATTCTGGGATCCTGATCATCAATGTAGTCTTTATCTGGACGTTTTGATTTATTGTTGATCCATTTTTTACAGAGGTTACGAGCAATACAAAACAACCAGAAAGAAAAACTCTCCCATACTCTTAATTTGCGCAGACCACGATAGGCTTGCAAAAAGACATCCTGTGTAACATCCTGAGCGTCATGGAAATTGCGAAGCTCCGAATACACAAACGCATAGATACCTGATTTGTATTTATCAACGAGTATGCCGAAAGCTTCTGGTTTTCCGTTAAGACATTCCTGAATTATACTGCCATCTTCTGAGTGCATTTCTTTCCTCCTGAATTCCCATCATTACATTATATAAGTTCCCAAAAATTGTGAAAAGTTGACATAGAACTTAAATTTTTTTCGGAGGCATGAAGAACAGAAAATAATGGATTCAAAACACGGAGTCACAGAGGCACGGAGAAAAAGATGAAGGCGGAAGGATGATGGATGATGGATGAAAAAGAAGAAACGAGCATTATAATTTCATCGTTCATAACTCATCCTTCATACTTTCTATGTTCTCTCCGTGCCTCTGTGTCTCCGTGTTTTTTCTTGAATTATGACTATTCATCAATATATATCTATTGATGGATTGTGTCAAGTAATATATAATAAAGAAAGGGATAATTCATAATCGTAAAATTAGTGATTAAAAGAGATTAGATATGTCAGGAACATCATTCAGAGCAATATTAATAGGCGTCATATTCATAATCGCAATCTGCTTCATTGTATCTTATGCAGAACTTGTGATCATGCACATCCAGATTGGATTTCTTCAATTCCCGCCTGTAGTGATAGGACTTTTCTTTTTTTTGATACTAGGAAATAATCTTTTACAAAAAATCTCTGATCGTGTGAAACTCTCGCCACACGAATTAATGACTATCTACTGCATGATGCTCATTGCCTCTATGATAACCTCACGTGGACTCATGGAAAAACTCATTCCCGCCCTTATCGCTGTCAATTACTACTCAAATGAAACAAACGGATGGGCTGATCTGTTCTATCCGCACATAAAAGGCTGGGTCGTGCCTTTTGATCCTACCAAAGGCGCATTGCAGAAGGTATCCGTCAATTTCTATGAAAAGATGGAGGGCTGGCAGTCTGTGCCTTGGGATAAATGGGTTACACCGCTTCTTGTATGGGGCGGGCTTGCGCTGATAATATTCTTTGGATTTATGTGCCTTGCCACAATATTACGCAAGCAATGGGTGGACAACGAAAAACTAACCTTTCCATTTGCTCAGTTCCCATTGGAGTTCGTCAAAGTCAGCGATAGCGGAACTTTCCTCAGAAACAGGCTAACGTGGATCGGATTCTCTATACCTGCGATAATATTCACATTAAACGGCTTGCACAGGATAACCCCGCTTGTTCCACAAGTACCACTAGAAGCATATCTGAACCAATATTTCACAGAAAAACCTTTCAATAGTATTAGTTACACACCGCTTTACTTCTCTTTTGCGGCGATAGGCTTTTTCTACATGCTTCCAACACAATTACTTTTTAGCCTTTGGGTGTTCTTTATCCTGACGAGGGTTCAGAGCGTAATTGCGACTATATTCGGTATGCGCATCTCAGAGATGCCGCTTTATCCCACACAGTTATTCATGGGCTATCAGGTCGCTGGAGCTTATGTCGTGCTAGTTTTCTATCTGTTCTACGTGAGCATACCTTATCTTAAACAAGTTTTAGTTAGAATTTTCAAGAGTGGTGATTTAAACGACTCAAATGAACTGATGCCTTATAAATTGGCATTCTGGGGATTGATTTTTAGCTTCATTTTAACAGTCGTATGGTGCTATCTTGCTGGAATAACCTTTTGGTTTGCCATTATCGAAATACTGATATATATGTTCTTCGTGGCGATAGTTATGGCTAGAAGCACCGCCGAATGTGGTCTGCTGATGACGGAGACTTCCTTCAGACCAGTGGATTTATATTCTATGATTATGCCAAAAGCGTCTCTTGGTGCAAGGACATTGACAATGTTATCGCTTTTTGATGCGGTGTTTACCAGAGATCAGAGAGGGCTTTTATTCACTGGTTTCCTTGATGGATTGAAAATCGCAGATGGCGCCGGCATGAAGCGAAGATCGCTATTATCAGTATTCATTATTAGCATATTGATCTCTATGTTTGTATCCGCTGTCATACAGTTATGGCTACCTTATCATCGTGGCGCATTGAATATGTATTCATATACATACTGGGGCAATCCGTTGTGGGGATTTCAGGACAACGTATCTGCAATCGAGCGTTCGGGTGGACAGAACGTTGAATGGACAGGACTTATATTTTTCATCGTAGGTGTTGGGATAGCTACGTTTCTTGCGATCATGAGGACGCTTTTCTGGTGGTGGCCTCTTCATCCCCTGGGATATGCGCTTTCTGCATCTTGGACGATGATCGTATTCTGGTGTCCTGTATTAGTGGCATGGTCAATTAAACAGCCATTGATAAGGTATGGCGGAATGAAGCTTTACAGAAAATTAAGACCATTTTTTCTCGGAATGATCTTTGGTGAGTTTGGCATGGCTGTACTCTGGACTGTCATAAGCTGGGCGACAAAAATTCCTGCGGCGCCGTCATTCCCATGGCCGTAGAAATGAGAAAAAGATGGTTCTTCAGAGTAAAATGGGGAAACACAAAGTTTTAGTATTGTAATATTTTGGTTATATTTTGACTTTTTTGAAAATGACATAAAAATTGAGTGTTTGGTGTAGAATACCTTTCCGAATTACAGATTTCTCCATGTTGACATTTGAATTGAAAATATGTGATAATAAAGTACCAACATTGGAATTTTGTTAAAGTAATACTTTAAGGAGAGCATTAACATGAACCGAAAAAAGCTAAAAATTGAAGGAATAATACCCGCTCTTGCCACGCCTATGAATGATGACGAATCCCTAAACGAGAATGGTCTGCGAACAATAATTGATTACGTGATCAAGGGTGGAGTTCATGGCATTTTTGTCACTGGAAGTCAGGGTGAATCTTTTTCTTTAACGATAGAAGAAAAAAAGCGTGTCATAGCAACGTCAATCGAGGCATCCGCAGGACGAGTTCCCATTTATGCAGGGACAGGGACGATCACAACTGCTCAATCCATACAACTGACAAAGATGGCAAGGGAACTAGGTGCTGATGCTGTTTCGGTGACAACGCCATATTTCATCAAACCTACTCAAAAGGAGCTTATAGATCACTATAAAGCCATCTCGGATGCGGCGGAAGATATGCCTGTTTTATTATACAGCAACCCAACTCGTACCGGCGTTATGATTGACGTAGCTACTGTGGTTAAACTTTCTGAATTAGATAACATAGTCGGTATGAAGGACAGCAGTGCAGATATAGTCCAGACAACCGCTTATATAGAAGCAACGAAAGGAATGGATTTTTCTATACTTGTAGGGAACGACGCCTGTATATTTGTTGCATTAATGTCCGGTGGCAAGGGTGCAGTTGCGGCGACTGCAAACGTAGCACCAGCACTAATCGTAGGAATATATAACGCTGTAAAATCTGGCGATATTGATAAAGCAAGGGAATTGCAATTTGAGCTACTGCCGATAAGGAGAGCATTCACTATGGGAACTTTCCCTGTAGTGATTAAGGAAGCGTTGAATCTGATGGGTCTGCCTGCCGGACCTGCAAGACGCCCAATTCAGGGATTGCCACCTGATAAGAGAGAGGAACTAAAGAAAGTTCTTGCCAATGCTGGATTATTGAACAGTTAAAATCTCCGTAGGGACGAAGCATTTGCTTTATAGATTTTAGAGATAGTATATAATTCTAAGACAAATGCTTCTTACTCATCACAAGAATTTTATATAACCAAATTTTTTGAGATAATTTCTTGCTTCTTCAATTAGTCCAAATTTCTTACATTCGTCAAATTCTCTTATAACATTTTTGCTTTTATTTATTATAGTTTCACATGTCTTGCTACTAAAACTCACACCTAGCTTGTAATCTGCGCGACGTCTTGCTGCCATCAAATCTCTTATATCTTTACCTAAATATTCAAATCTTTCGATTTTTGTTTCTATGATACAATTAATTAAAATGTCATGTTGCAGATATTCATCCACACCCACCAGATCAGCTTTAATGTAATTATAAACTGCATAGTATGCGCGGCTTATAGCAGTACGCATTTCCGCTTCACTGGTAGAGAACTCTAATTTTTCTGCCAAATCTAAAAAATCTAATGGATTCATAAACTAATATACATTATAGGTAAATGAGATTAAATTACGTTTTTCTCTGGGAATTTTCTCGAATAAAAGAGAATTGAACTTTTTTTCATCTTTAAGAATCTGGTTAGGTTCTGCTCTAACATTTAAAACAATACACAATTTTTCTTGCTCATTAGGTTCCATAGGTTCCAATAATTCATATTCTATGGATTCCAAGCCCTGGTAACTTTCATATATAATATCTTCTAATTGTTTAGTATATTGTAAAAGTCCATTCCTTTTACACATATCTATAACATCTTTTTTATATTTTGATTTTGCTAAAAGATATTCTACAAAGCCAAGAGCTTCTTCTTGAAGTATGTCTGGTAGTTCTTGAACATATTGTTGGATTTTTTCAGCGATAGCCATTTTAACCTTTCATTTATGTGCTTCTTGTAAAAGCCCTTGACCCTTGATATACTGCCCATATCAAGGGTATATCTAAATGATTTTTCGCTTCACTTTGGTATCACCCTTAATTATAGATCATTCCGGGTATTAGTTCAATAAATAACATTTGCTATTTATTATACTTTATCTGACCCCATTTTGTTGGTAGTTTGCTTTGTGGAGAAACTGCTTTCCAGCCTTCAGGCGTATATTCCTCAACAGATGATGAATAAGACTCGAAGAAATCACCCTCTATTTTTTGGCAACCACCAACAGCATAAATCTTGCCATCTAATGATGTTGCAGCGCAAAGCATTCGTTTAGTTGGTGTATCCTCTTTCTTTTCCCAAGAATCTAATATCGGATCATATTCTTCTACGGTTGATATGGCATCAATATTGCCATATCCACCAATGACATAAATCTTTCCATTTAATTCACAAGCTGACATAAATGCCCTAAACGTAGGCATTTCAGAATCTTTTAGTTTCCAGGCATTGGCTATCGGATCGTATTCATATACAGTTTGCGTATCTACAAAATCTTTTGTACGTCCACCAAAAACATAAATTTTATTGTTTGCAGAAGCAACAGAAAAAAACATTTTTGGGTTGTCTGGTTTATCCGCCTTTTTAATCCATTTATCAGTTAATGGATCATATTCCTCGACTACGGATAGCAATGCTACATTAGACATACCACCGATTGCATAGATTTTACCATTGGCTACGGCAATACCCAATCCTGATCTGCCTGTTGGCATGTCTGATTTTTCAGTCCAAGTATTTGATGATGGATCGTATTCATAGTTCGTTGTAAGTTGGGCATTATTAATGTTGTAACCACCTATTATGTAAATTTTGCCATTTAAAGCTGTATAGCCAAAACTTGCCAAATCAGGCATGTCTGATTTCTTTATCCATTTATTTAGTTCTGGTTTATATTCTTCTATTGTTGTTATCCATTTAATAACCCCGTTAACTCTGTCAAGTCCACCAAAAGCATATAGCTTTCCATTTACTGCACAGACTCCATGACTCATTCTTGGTATATCCATATCAGCCTTTTGTGACCAAGTTCCGCCTTCAGCTTGCGGAGCCATGAAGAATGCATTTTGCATATCAGGCTTTTTAGCTTCTCCACCTTTGCCTTTTCCTATATTGCTTGATAAGATTGCTATGTTAGAAGTCTTTACCACATCAACAGGGATTTCTCCTACTTTTAATACCTTCGACTCAACAGGTAGCGGTGAATATACAGGGGCGCCTATATTATCGAATGAGGTAAGATTTGGATTAAGGCTCATAACTGCAATTATGATCCCCGTTGCTAATGATAAGCCCCAGGGCAATCCCTTTATTGTTGATACTGGCTGAATTTTGATTTGTTTAACTGCTTCAATAATACGGAAAGTAAAACCTGCCTGTAACTTTTGTTGACTAAATGATTCACTCATCATGGCAATTAACTCCTCTTTTAACTGTGTTCGTCCTCGACTAAGCCGATGTTTGATAGCATCTGTGGTCGTACCAAGAAAACGGGCGATCTCTACGACATTCATACCGCCTAGATAATGAAGCGTTAATGCCTGACTATATATCTTTGGCAGAGAATTTATCGCATCATTAAGTGACTCAATCTTCATGTCATCAATATATGAATCAATTGACGGTTCTATTAAAAAATCAGGAGATTGATCCTCTATGAACTCTTTATCAGGACGGTTTCGCTTTGATCGGATTAGATTCTTGCACAGGTTGGAAGTGATTGAATAAAGCCATGCAAGAAAGCGGTCATATTGCTTTAAGGTGTTTAGTTTTTGGTAGGCTTTGATGAATACATCCTGAGTAATATCCTCAGCATCGTGGAAATTGCCAAGTTCAGAATAGGCAAACGCAAAGATACACGCCTTGTATTTATCCACAAGGAACCCAAACGCCGTTGATTGTCCATTGAGGCATTGATAGATGATCTCTCCGTCTTCCGTTCGCATTTTATCGCCCCCCTGGTATGACTGTGTATAATAGACTACATTATTATGACACAGCAAAAGATGAAAAGGTGCCAAGGGTTTTAAATTTTTTTGTATATTTTACGGGTTTTTCAGTTAGTTGAAGAATAGTCATAATTCATTAGAAAACACGGAGACACCGAGGTACGGAGAAAAAAATGAAGGTGGAAGGATGATGGATGAAAAAGAAGAAACGAGTATTACAATTTTATCCTTTATCACTCATCCTTCATACTTTCTAAGTTCTCTCCGTGCCTCTGTGTCTCCGTGTTTAACTTCTTTTATTTCCATAAGTTTTATCATTGTTACGTTCAAATCTCAGGACATGGCTTATCAGCTTGTCGTTTCGCCTTAAAGCGAAATCTCGCACAAGAGAGAATCCAACTTCCTTCATATAAGAGGTTATACAGTCATACATATCTTGTGCTATGAATAAAATGATCTTTCCATTCGGTTTAATCACACGACATAATTCAGGCAGGGAATCAATAACGCTTTGTCTGTATTTATTACTGAATGGCGGTTCTGTAATTATGGTATCAAACGTACCGTCTTTGAATGGTAACTTTCGGGCATCGGCAAGAGCGCAGCGATTATTTGTGACGTAGGCAAGCCCCGGTCTTACCACAGAATCGAGGTCAGAGGCAAATACGTTAAACCCTTCTGATATACACTCGATTACAAGTCCGCCTATTCCTGCAAACGGGTCAAGTATAACTTCATCTCCGTTTAGCTCAGAGATGTTTAGAATGAACTTTGCATCACTTGGAGATACTCCCCTTTTACGCCTTCGACCTTTCGTCTGCTCAACTTCGCCATCTTTTTCTATATAGAATATACGCTGATGCGGGGCTTTATCAAGCAATTTTTTTTTATCCTGACGATATATCTCTGTCAGGTGTATCTTTGTGTTACGAAACCTTATCCAGCCTATGACCCAGCGCCCGGTACCATGTGATTGTAATTCTTCTCCAAGATAAGGCTCCTCGTGTGCGCTGAGTATCCCATAAGTGTAACCCAATCTATCTGCGAGTCTAGCGACTTCGTCATTGGATGCTTCAATAGAAATGTGAAGGCGTAGCTTGAAGGGCAGTTCGAGTAGTAGTTTAATGTTATAGTTCCTGAAAACGCTTAACAATTCAGCTTTTGCGTTTTCATAGTCTATGCCAATACCACCTTTTTGTGTCTTGAAGAAAACCTGAAAATAATCAGACATCGCTATCAGCTTTTGGGTACGATCCCAAGAATTTCACCAGTATGGATACGCTCTCCAATTTTTCCAGACCATTTTTGATTTGCTCATCATCTATGTGACCTATCATGTCAACGAAGAATATATATTCCCACGCCTTCATACCCGATGGTCGCAGTTGAATATTCGTAAGGTTAAGACCTTGATCTGCAATCAAAGTGAGTGCCTTTGCTAATGATCCAGCCTCGTGCCTCACAGAGAACAAAATGGAAGTCTTATCATTGCCAGTTCTTTCGCTGTAATGCTCGCCAATGACGAAAAATCTGGTCATATTATTGGGTAAGTCTTGAATCTTTTCTGCTAGAATATCAAGTTCGTATAATTCAGCCGCAAGTTTACTTCCGATGGCGGCAATATAATCATTTTTAGCCGCAAGTTTCGCCGCTTCTGCACTGCTGGATTCAGCAACGAGCTTTACGTCCTTCAAATTCCTTTCAATCCATCCTCTGCATTGGGCTAAAACTTGTGGATGGGAATGAATTTCTTTAATTTTTTCAATTGGAATATTTGAGAGGAGATAATGCGAAATCGGCACAAGTATCTCTGCACAAATATACAGGTTTGTTCTTACAAGGGCGTCCATTGTCGGGTTCACAGCCCCTTCTGTGGAGTTCTCTATTGCAAGTACGCCGTAATCAACCCTTTTAGTTTCAACTTCCCTGAAAACATCCGCTTCACTACGCATGGGTTTATAGATTACAGATGAGCCAAAGTTCTTTATGCTGGCTATGTGAGTGAAAGATGCTTCGGGACCCAAAAACGCTACGGAAATCTGTTTTTCAAGTGAGCGACATGCCGACATTATCTCTCTATAAACATAAATCACTGCTGTATTTGGAAAAGGTCCCTTGTTGAGTGTAGTAAGCCTTTGTAGAATTTCCTGTTCTCTGTGGGGAGCATAATATGTTGAACCTGTATCAGTTTTTAGTTTTCCAATCTCCAATATGATCTCTGTCCGTTTGTTGAGTATTTTTAGGAGTTCATCATCCAGAATGTCTATTTTTTCTCTAAGTTCCTTTATGTTCACAATTTTTTCCTCGTTAAACAATCACTTTAAGCCAAAATTTAATGTGTCTGAGTACCACTGGTCAACCAGATTTATTATTTAATAATAGCACACGGATTAGCACTGATACGACGAATTTTCACGGATTTTGGTAAAATAAAAGTTGCATTATATTAGCTAATCAATATTTTTAATCCGTGAAAATCCGTCTTAATCCGTGAAATCCGTGTCTAAATTCCTAAAGAACTAATTTGGTTGACTACTACTTTCCTGCGAAGATTCTGCCTAGATGTGCGCTTATATCATAAACTGTTTGATCAGGGAAGCTTGAATATGTTCCCATCTCTGCTGTTATGTAATCATCATAACCAATGTCTTTGAATGATTGCATAACCGCAGTCCAGTTTATATCGCTGTCTAGCAAAAAAGTAAACGTCTTTGGTCCTACCCTGAACCCTTTAACGTGGACTTTCTTTATCCTTGATCCTAGTGTGCGAATCCAGTGCTGTGGGAATCCGTAGATCAATATATTGCCGACGTCAAAGTATGCGTTGACGTATTTGCTTCCTATTTCGTCAATGTATTTTGCAAATTCAATCGGGCTGAGTAGGAAATTGTTCCATACATTCTCAATAGAAATATTAACCTTGAGATCTTCTGCGACTTTAGCAAGCTCTTTGATTTCCTTTTGAGACGTTGCGTACGCATCTTCATAGCAAACATCAGGATTCACAACTGCTGGAACGAGTAGAACAGTGTTTGCGCCTACGATTGCCGCTGATTTGAGTGATTTCATCATACCTTCAACGGATTTCTTACGTACTTCAGGATCAGGGCTGGAGAGTGGATACTGCCAGTGTGCGCTGTTCATGATACTGGGTATCTCAAGTCCGTATTTATCAGCGAGTGCCTTCAGATTACGGCTTTCATCGTCAGTATCAACCGTCCCTATTTCGACTCCATGAAAACCTGCATCTTTCGCAAGTCTAAATTTCTCTTCCAAAGCGCCGGGAACACAACCTAAACAAATTCCTTTTTTCATATTTTTCTCCTCTTTATTTTGACTCTCTAGGGTAACGATAATGAACTGTTCCGAAAATCGTAGTATGACCTAGTTTGCCAGTACGGAATTTTTCAGTGAAATCTGAAGGATCATCCACCTCTTCCTCAATTGTTACAGTAGCCTCGAGAAGATATATAATAGCTACTGGAATACCTATTCCAGTCAAACACAGTAGAGTCAAAATAATCCGACTGCCCAAAAACTCACGCCTGATAATCTTTCCCATTGCTAATCTCCTCATTTCTCTTCTGCAAATAAATCATTCAATTGATTCAGAAGTACTATTGATTTCTTAATTTGTTTTGCTCATATTCTCACTCCCCCTTCTATCGCTTTTTTTTTCACTATCTTGAGCTTCGTCAATGTTCTTTTTTAATGGTAAACCTACTGCTGTTATCAATCCAAGAATCCCACAGAAGAACCCTATAATAAACCAAGATTTTGGAGTATAGCCTTTTAGTGTTGCCAAATATCTTGTAAGATATGCACTTTCAATACAAAATACCAAAAGAAAAATTAGCCGAATCAAGATTAATAATAATTCGTCCATTGTTTAACCTTCATTTTAATGACATATTAACTCCAGACTCTGTTAACCTGTCTTACTATCAGATAAAAGATGAATGTGTATAATAAAACGCTTATTAAATCTCAAAGCCATTGCATATCATTTCTTTCGTTAAATGGCTAATTATGGATTTCGTTTCCAGAGTAGCGTAAAATTCGGCTATGCGGAGGACGATATTGCCATGATACCGCTTTGATAATCTCCTTTTGCCTGTCTATTTGCTCTGAATCTGGCAATTCGACAACAATGTCATCCACATCATGGGGACCGATACGCCAATGACCAATTACAGAACCTTGAAAATCACCGTCAATAAGTAAATATTGAAGAACCTCTCGATCGCCAAAACGTCGCTTCAATTCACTGGTATGTGATCTTGCCAGAATATCTGATTTGTGAATCATGAAAACCGAAGGCTCGATTTTACTTGGTTTCAAAGAAATATCCTGAGCAAGAATCCAACCCTCGCCAAGTCCTTCCACAACTTTTGGTATGATTAAACCATTCTTCTCCATATTCTTCAACAATTCTACCAGAGACTTTGAAGAGAATTGTGACCAATCTTTAATTTGTTCCAAAGTCGCAAATACATGCGAATGGAGAAAACTCGACAATACTTGAATAGCGGATTCTTCCCACATCTCTCTTTCTATGCGAATATCAGACCATTCGGCTGCAAACTCATACCAATTACGTTCCCAATTACTATCTATCTGGTCCTCATAGACAAGGAAAGCTTCCTGAAGTCTATGTAAAGCGGGTGTGATCTGCTTTACGAGTAACCCTGTTTCCTCTTTAATCTGACGGGTAGTAAGAGTCTCTGAGCGTTTTATTGCTTCGAGGACAGTTTGTTGCAAATCACTAAGCCATGGCAAGGGACGACAGAAAGCGTTTGCATAAAACTCTAAGTCCTCTGCAAGAACATAGCCAATGATTCCACCCAAAAATCGTCCCTTGATGATGATACGTTCTCCTCTCATTTTGTCTGACACAGCACCATTATCAAAGGCTGTCCGATGCACTAATCTCGGCGGGTCTCCCGGTGCAGAGAAAAACACGGGAGATACCGGTTGTAAAAGCCTGAAAAGCTCTTTATACTCCCTTGGGTCTTTGAGTGGCTCAATAAATCGCTGACGCCTTAGACGTTCTGCAAGTATTGTTTTCATACTCATTTCAGTTGTAGACATTACGATTCCTTTTTATGAAGCAGAACAGATTGTTAGTTTGCTAAACAACGAATATCTTTTAACTATGTATTTCACTAACTAATAGTTTAGCACTTATAATATCATCAACAAGTCCTCAACATGTGAAGTTCATACATCATATCATCCTTTGGAAATTCTTGACGGATAAATTCACATAATTCGTCTAGCTTATCATCAGGAATTCTATAGAAGTTTCTATTGGTATTTTATAATACTAGATGAATAAAATCAATACTATTCGATCTTGCTTGTAAAATTATTATTATGTTATAATGGAATCGTTCCGAAAATCTTTGAAAACTAACATGCGTTATTGACGTTGGAGACAATTTTTCTCAGGAAGGAGTGAATAACTATGCCACGCAAATTGAGCATTCTAGCACCCGATTGGTGGGACTACACGACTTTGGATGATGAATTACTTAATGATGCTGCCAGATTGTTACCTGAAGACATGGTAGCTCTTTCAAGAGAAGGCTTCAAGGTCGTAATGTATGACACTCTTGAGGACTTCTATCTTGCAGAGGCATTGGAGTATATTGCATCATGGAAACGGGCGACATCGGATAATCCTGTGGGTATATGCGGACCTATCGGTCCTACTGAACAATTACCATTGGTGGCAAGACTTGTAAATGAGCTTGAATTAAATCTAAAAAATGCGCATTTCTGGGGTATGGACGAATGGTATAAGGATGGCAAAGAGGTAGATGTAAACCATCCTCTATCATTTGCAAAGGCTGATATGGAGTTTTGTTTCAATCGTATCAAGCCAAAGCTAAGAATGCCCGAAAAGAACATACATTTTCCCAAAGCTGATGCTACGGAATACATCAAAAGCTGGGAAGGCGTCTGCTGTGCAGTGATGCAAGGCGGTCAGGGCGAGATTAAACACTGGGCTTTCAACGATCCACTCAGGCGCGATGGCAAATATAAAGATAATCCGCCAACGCCTGAAGAATATCGTCAGCTTAATACACGTGTCGTGGACTTGCATCCTGTGACGATAATGCAGAACGCAAGGACAAGCGGTGGTGGAGTAGTGACAGGTGTTCCTACGAAGGCTATCAGCGTTGGACCTGTACAGACGTGGCTGTCTGAAAAAGTATCTATATGGCAGGCGGGGACACACGACAACGCATTTGGTATGCGTCTCACGACCTTGATGATAGGTAAAAAGCTTGCTGATTCATCTGTACCGATGTCGCTTCTCGCAGATCATCCAAACGTGCAGTTTAACTTCTATCGCCCTGGTGTTGGAACCTGCGATGTGGAAATGCACTGATATAAGAGACAGGATGCAAGATACTGATTATCTTGCATCTAATACCATTTTCCACCTTTAACAGTGCATTATATTAGCGATTATATATCGTAGAGGCACGTTGTAACGTGCCCCTACAAACTTTGTAATGCAATATAGTTTTTGGAAAATGGTATAATATCTTCTAAATTGCTCACCTATCAATTATCACTTTCCATTAAAGGAGTTTGCTAGTTATGTTAACCAAAACAAAAAATACAAAAAAAATAGAACATTTAGCATTTAGACTTTCAAGTATTTTGACTGGCAAAAGTGAAAATCAACTGGAAGATTATGACTTTTCTTGGTTAAACATTTTTACCAAAAAAGGTAAAGAAAACTTCAAAAATCAACTATATCAAGCTATATCAAAATCAATAGACACCAGCGATTGGTCTTTTGTTGAGGACGTAATAGATTCTTGGTATGAAACTGCTGAAATTAAATCAAACAAGAGTTTAATGAGAAGGATCAAAAAAGGTCGCGAAGAAGTAAGACAGGGAGAATCTAAAAGTTGGGAAGAACTTCAAAAGGAACTAGAATAGAGTTTTCAACTCAATCCCAAAGAGATTGGAAAAAGCTAAAAAAGAAAATCGGAAAAGACGCAGAATCAGACTTTAACAAAGCGATTGAAGCTATAGCAGAAAATCCTCTAAATGGAAAACCACTGCAAGAAAACCTATCAGGTTATTATGGATTCCGATTTGGAGGGAATTATAGGATCGTGTATGAAATATTAAAAGACGAGAAAGGAAAATTCGTTTCTGTATGTGCAATTGATGACAGGAAAAACATATACAGAAGGGGCGTCAGATTTTTTGATTTTTAATAGTGTAAAGTCTACGAAATGGACGTCATATATACAGTTTTAGCAATTCAATTTCATTGACATAGAAAGTTTAATATGTTTACTAATAAGACAATAAATCCAAAAAGCAAACTAAAAGGTGAAATCCACCCTCCCGGTGATAAGTCCATATCGCACCGTTCCGTTATGATAGGCTCTATCGCTAAAGGGGTCACAGATATAACTAATTTCTTAAACAGTGAAGATTGCGTCGCCACAATAAAAGCCTTCCAGAAAATGGGCGTCAATATCGAAGGTATTGGCACTAGCAATATCAAAGTTCATGGCGTAGGACTTGATGGCTTGAAAGAATCTAATGATGTTCTGGATATGGGCAATTCCGGGACGTCAACACGCCTGATCGCTGGAATACTCGCCGGACAGCCTTTCTATTCCGTTATGACTGGTGATAGCTCATTAAGAAGCAGACCAATGAAACGAGTTGCTGATCCGCTAAGACTTATGGACGCTCAAATTTATGGTCGCAAAGGCGATCTTGCTCCTCTGACAATCATCGGCGGTAATCTTAAATCCATTGATTATCAAACACCTGTCGCAAGCGCACAGATTAAATCATGTATATTATTAGCAGGTCTTTACGCTGATAGTGATACATCCGTTACAGAAGTTGCAGAGTCACGAGATCATACGGAACGCATGTTACGCTCTTTTGGTGCAGAAATAACTACAAATGGCTTGATTCATAAGGTAAAAGGACATCCTGAACTCGTTGGTCATCAGGTGAACGTCCCAAGTGATATTTCATCAGCCGCATACTTTATTGTTGCAGGATTACTCTGTCCAAATTCGGAGATTATTATAAAAAACGTTGGCGTCAATCCTACACGGACTGGAATTATTGATGCGCTAAAACAGATGGGTGCAAATATCAGTATCGAGAATATTAGAGAGGAATCCGCCGAACCTGTAGCAGATATTATTGTCAAATCATCACAACTCAAAGGCTGTAATTTCTCTGGTGATATAATCGTCAGGATGATTGATGAGATACCGATATTAGTGCTTGCAGGGACACAGGCAGAAGGTGAAACAACTATTCGAGACGCCGAAGAATTAAGAGTCAAGGAAAGCGATAGGATTATGACAACAGTAACAGAATTCCGAAAGATAGGCGCAGAATTAGATGAGCTTGATGATGGAATAGCCATCGCTGGGCAAAGCAGACTCAAAGGCGGAGATTGCGAAAGTCACGGCGATCATCGAATGGCAATGTCTCTGGCAATAGCAGGACTCATTTCTGAGACAGGAACGACAATTCATAATATAGAATGTGTGAATACTTCGTTCCCTGAATTCTGGGAGATACTGTCATCAATTACAAATAGCTAAAATGTGGTGATTTATATGCAAGATAATGCAGTCCACGTAATCAGAGAAGAATTAGAAAAGCAAGGGTTTAATGCTGTAAAAATTATCCTGTTTGGCAGTAGAGCAAGAGGAGATTTTAGACCTGACAGCGATTGGGATTTCCTTGTAGTTATTGATAAAGATATATCATTTTCAGAAAAAAAGTCTTTAACAGCACAAGTCAAAAGAAAATTAGAAATACCAAATGATGTTATACTTAAACCATTATCATCTTTTTTGGAAGATAAAGATATTGTTGGTAATATTTCATTTTTTGCACAAAGGGAAGGCGTGGAGTTATGAAAGAAGCCATCGTTAAGAAAGTTAAACAATGGATTACGAAGGCTGAGAATGATCTAAAAGTATGTATTCACGAAATAAATTACGAAGAACCTGTTATTGATGCGATCTGTTTTCATGCGCAGCAGTGTGTTGAGAAATATCTGAAGGCTTATCTAGTATTTCATCAACAATACTTTAGAAAAACTCATAATATTGAGGAGATTACAAATCTCTGCAAAAAAATTGATCAGGATTTCGACTTGATTTTTAAAATAAAAGCAGATGAAATAACTATATACGCAACAGAGCTAAGATATTCAGATGATTTGATCATGCCATCAATTGAAGAAGCAAAAGAAGCCATAGCAATAGCCGAAAAAGTCAAAGATTTCGTTCTTGGAAAACTCAAGGATAAGGGTTTTTAAGTGGCAAGTTTAAGATTACTTTATTTTAGATATTTCTTTAGTGCATACGGATTGACTTTGATTTTCTATATCAATCCGTGTTAATCCGTGTTAATCCGTGTTTCATCCGTGGCTTAATTTCCATTTAAAATCAGGAGGTAAATATATTGAAAAGCTTAATCGTCGTCCACCCAAATTTTGAGGCTAGTTGGCCCTGTTCTGCGGATCATTTCCATAAACTATGGAAAGAACAAGGGGATGTTGAATTCATAAGGCTGGATTATAGCGATAAACGTAATCTTGGTGACATCATCACCAATCCCGCTGAATTTGTCCGTTTAGTTTGCTGGGGTGTTACCGCAACAGTTGATAACCTGAAGCTATTTACGAACTTAGAGGAAGCGACATTTGATCCATGGCCATCACAAGAAGGTCGTGATTATCTAAAAAGTGCTGGCGTATCAATATACGGACAGCCAACTGAAGGTTTTTGGGGACAGACTGTATCAGAATTCGGTCTTGCATTGACCCTTTGTGGATTGCGAAGAATACCGCAGTTACATCACGAGATTCTGACTTCTCTAAAACCGTGGGATTATAGTCCACCCGAAGGCATAGGTCGCCCAGGCGCCAGAGGACATCAGTTCTGTGATAACCCGAATTTTACTAATGGCACAATAGAAGGAAAACGAGTTCGTGTTGTTGGTGCGGGTAATATCGGCAGTCGCTATGCCAGTTTTTGCAGTATGCTAGGCGCAGACGTTGCGATCTGGGACCCTTTTGCTAATGAGCCTAGTTTTCATCGTGCCGGAGCAAGAAAAGAATGGCATCTTGATGATCTCGTTAAAGATGCAGAAATCTTTACGCCAATGGTTCCACTTACTGAAAAAACAAACGGTATCGTCACTGCTGAACATATCTACGCTCTGCCTAAAGGATGCCTTGTTGTCCTAGCGACCCGTGCCAATATATGTGATATGAAAGCAGTGCGTGAGAGAGTTATGGCGGATGAAATCGCCTTGTCAGCAGATGTTTGGGACGTAGAGCCTTTACCACTCAATGATCCATTGCTAGGCAGACATAACGTCGTCCATACGCCACACGAGGCAGGTCGTACCTCCGATGCTAACAGAAAGTTTGCAGAAAAATTAGCCGAACAATTCAAGACAAGAGATTAGCCACGGAAACACACGGAAGAACACGGAAAAAGAAAAGAATTCCTTGTAAATCCGTGTTATTCAGTGGCTAATAATCTAATGAATCATTTTCCACTGCTGATTGACAGTATATAAAGGCTTAGTTGACACTTTTAAAACAAGAAAGGAAATTTAGCCACGGAAGAACACGAATTTACACGGAAAAAACTTGATGAGAGAATTGATTTATAGAGAGATAAGTGGTCAAATAATTGGAGCGGCATTTGAGGTTTACAATCTTTTAGGTTACGGATTTCTTGAGAAGGTATATGAAAATGCCTTGATTAAAGAATTACAGATAAGAGGATTAGACTTTAAGGCTCAATATCCCATTAAAGTAAAATATAAAGGCGAAGAAGTAGGCGAATATTTTGCTGACATCTTCATAGATGGTAAAATTATTGTGGAACTAAAAACAGGGGAGCGTTTAATCCTCTCCATGAAGCACAATTGTTAAACTATCTGAAGGCAACAAAAACTAAGGTAGGATTGCTAATCAATTTTAGTCCAAAGAAATGTGAGTATAAACGCTTTGTTTTTTAAACTTTTAGCCACTGATGAAACACGGATTTTCACGGATAGATACAGATTAAATATTCGGAAATCTGTATACAAACGATGTCTCTAATCTTAAATCATTTGTCAACTAATCATATCAGTGTAAATCCGTGTTTCATCAGTGGCTAAATCTCTTAAGGAGGGTTAACCAATGAGTAAAAAAGTCAATATGGCTATTGTAGGTCTGGGGTTTGGCACAGAATTTATCCCTATATATCAGAATCACCCTGATGTGAATCTGGTTGCAATCTGTCAGCGTACAAAAGATAAGCTTGACAAAATAGGTGATACTTTCGGTGTTGAGAAACGTTATACCGATTTCGAGGAGTTAATCAAAGATAAAGACATAGACGCTATTCATATCAATACGCCAATACATAACCATGCACCTCACAGCGTCGCCGCTTTAAATGCGGGAAAGCACGTTGCCTGCACCGTTCCTATGGCGACGACTGCTAATGAATGTAAAAAGATTGTTGATGCGCAGAGAAAATCAGGCAAAAAATACATGATGATGGAAACAACCGTCTATTCCCGTGAGTTCTTATATGTCAAGGAATTAAGGGATAAAGGGGAACTTGGTCGCATCCAATTCCTGCGTGCCGCACATCACCAAGAGATGGCTGGTTGGCCCGGGTATTGGGAAGGATTGCCACCGATGCACTACGCTACCCATTGCGTTGGTCCATGCCTTGCACTTTCTCAAAAGCTGGCAGAATATGTGTCATGTTTCGGTTCAGGACGGATTGCTGAAAATCTGATCCCGAAATATAATTCACCCTTTGCAATCGAAACTTGCCATATAAAGCTAAAGGATTCTGATCTGAGTGCCGAGATTTCCAGATCTCTGTTCAATACTGCAAGGCAATATATAGAAAGCTTTGACGTTTATGGCAGTAAAATGAGCTATGAATGGCAGCAGATAGACAAAGATGATCCTGTAGTATTTATAGGTGAGGAAGCAAAGCGTGTGCCTATACCAGATTTTGCGCATTTACTACCTGAGCCTATTCAAAAATTTACCACCAAGGGCGTCTATGATATGGCAGAAAACCAGCATCTTTCCTTCATTCAGGGCAGTGGACACGGCGGATCGCATCCGCATTTGGCGCATGAGTTCGTTATGAGCATCCTCGAAGATCGAGACCCATTCCCGAATTCAGTTCAATCAGCGAACTGGACATGCGTTGGAATTATAGCGCATGAGTCAGCCATGAAGGGCGGAGAGCTTATGAAACTGCCAGATTTTTAACATAATTGACTTTAGAATTAAGGTAACAGTTTAATAACAGATAAACACTAATGAACACGGATTGGATTGAAGATTTAAAATCCCAAATTCCAATCTTAGAATCCAATCTGTGTTCATCTTCATGGAAGTAGATAGTTTGATATCATGATCTGGACACTGCGTAAGAAAATATTTATAGGCTATAGCATAGTTCTGGTTTTGCTGGTTGTTGTGTTTGTATGGGCATTTGTCTATCTACTCATGCTAGGAAAAGCCAGCAATGCTATTTTAAAGAACAACTATAACAGTATACTTGCCGCAGATAATATGGTCGGAGCTATCGAAAGGCAGGACAGTGCAATACTGCTAGTAATTCTTGGTTATGAGAAAGATGGAGTTAAGCAGTTCCATGATAACGAGAAAGTTTTTCTACAATGGCTTGCCAGAGCGAGAGACAATATTACAGAAGAAGGCGAAGGCTCTGCGGTTGATACTATTGATACTGGATATTCATCGTATCTTGTTGATTTCTCAAATCTGAGACAGTTACACAACATTGACCCAAAAAAGACCGCATTATTCTATCACGAAACAGTTTTGCCAACTTTCAATCGAGTTAGAGATAAATGCCTGAGATTGCGCGAGATCAACCAGAATGCAATGTTTAGAACTAGCGACCTAGCAAGGCATATATCAGAAAACTCGGTTATGTCTATGACCGTAATTGGTATTGTTACTATAATTATAGGGATAGCCTTTAGCTTATTTCTGTCAAACCGTCTTGTAAGACCAATAAAGCAGATCACGGAAGCCATGAGGAAAGTTTCTGAAAATGACTACGACTCTAAAGTCTCAATATCTTCTGATGACGAACTTGGTGCTTTAGCAAATCAATACAATGATATGATAGAAAGATTAAAGGCATACCATGACCTGAACATAGGGCAAATCATATCGGAAAAGCAGAAAAATGAGGCTATTATAAGAAATATTGACGACGGTGTTATAGTTATTGACACCGAATATAAGATCGCCAATATAAACCCAACCGCAGTAAAATTTCTTGGTATCGAGCTTAATGTTACGCAGGGTAAGCATTTCCTTGAAGTTGTAAAAAATGAGCAGTTGTTTAACTATGTAAAGCAATCAATGGAATCCGGACAACCTCCAACTATAAAAGAAGGATCAAATACAATTACTATTAAGCACGGGGATATTACACAATATTATATGTTTTCAATCACACCCGTTCACCAAAAGGATAGCGAAAGTGACATGATCGGGGTAGTCCTGCTTCTGCGAGACTTTACTCGACTAAAAGAAATTGACCGCCTGAAAAGTGAGTTTGTCATGACAGCATCACACGAGTTACGAACACCTATAACAAGTATACTTATGAGCATTAACCTGATAAAAGAAAGCGCTATGCAAAAGCTAAGTGAAAGAGAACAGGAATTGCTATCAGTCGCAGATGAAGAAGCTAGAAGATTCAAGTCTTTGATTGACGACTTGCTAAATCTATCTAAGATTGAGACTGGTAAAATAGAGATGGATTTCAGTAATGTTTCTATTCTCACGATCCTTCAAAAATCGGTTGAGGTTTTCAAAGCTCAGGCAGATGAAAAATCAATCAAGCTCTCTTTTGAGATTATGGGAGAAACATTCAATGTGAAAGCTGATCCAAGCAAGATAATCTGGGTAATGACAAATCTGATCTCTAATGCTTTGCGATATACTGACAGTGGTGGATATATCCTCATCTTTGCTGAACGTGTAGGTAATCAGGCACATATCTCAGTTACGGATAATGGTGAAGGTATTCCTTATGAATATCAACCAAGAATATTCGATAAGTTTGTTCAAGTAAAAAGCGAAAAGAGCGTCGGCGGTAGTGGACTTGGATTATCTATTTGCAGAGAGATAGTACGGGCTCACGGAGGTACAATTTGGGTAGAATCAACACCCGCCAAAGGCAGTACTTTTACATTTACCTTGCCAACTGCTGAATAAATTTTCATTATTTTATTGATTTTTTAAGGTAAAAGATATACACTATATTGTAATGAAATCGCTGAATCTGTAAAGGTTTATAGTTATTCACTGGTACTAAATTTTTTAACAAGAAAGTTAAGCATGGATATTATATTTATAATAATAATAGTTTTTCTTGCTATAATCTCTTTTGGTTTTATTACCTTGTGCGCTAAGGTTTAAGAGGACACTTCTATGACGATCATTTACTTGATTGGTGGTATCATTGCACTTTTTCTGCTTATTTATCTTTTAGTAGCTCTTCTGAAACCGGAGATTTTCTGATGAATTGGAATAACGTCATTCAAGCGATAGTTTATCTGACGGTATTACTTCTAATGGTTAAGCCACTTGGTATATACATGGCACGCATATACGAGGGGAAACCAACAGGTCTTAACTTATGGCTTGCCCCGATAGAGAGATTGATTTACCGTTTATCAGGCGTTAAAACAGAAAAAAGCATGTCATGGAAAACTTATGCAATAGCAATGATGTTGTTCAATATTATTGGCTTAGTAGTCGTTTATCTTCTTCAGCGTTTACAGTCATACCTTCCCTTAAATCCAATGAACATGCCCGCAGTAGCACCCGACCTAGCGTTTAATACTGCTGTGAGTTTTGCGACAAACACAAACTGGCAAAGCTACGGCGGTGAGACGACTTTGAGTTATCTTACCCAAATGATAGGGTTGACCGTGCAGAACTTCGTCTCTGCGGCAACAGGAATGTCAATACTCGTAGCATTAATAAGAGGCTTCATTCAAAAGCAAGTAGAAACAATTGGTAACTTCTGGGTAGATTTAGTCAGATCAACGCTTTATATTTTAATGCCTCTTTCGTTAATTTTATCTTTGATTCTGGTATCTCAGGGAGTTGTCCAGACTTTTAAGCCTAGCGCGAATGTGTCATTACTTCAAGCAACAAAAGATTCAGATGGAAAAACAATTTCAGAGCAAACACTTGCTCTTGGTCCAGCCGCTTCACAGGTCGCTATTAAGCAATTAGGAACTAACGGAGGTGGATTTTTTAACGTCAACTCTGCTCATCCGTTTGAGAATCCAACACCTTTGTCAAATTTCTTAGAGGTTATCTCGATACTACTAATACCTGCCGCTCTGTGTTATACCTTTGGCTATATGGTTAGAGATCGGCGTCAGGGTTGGGCGATTTTGACAGCTATGCTAATCATTTTTATTCCTTGCCTTTGGTTTTGTATACATATCGAGCAGAAAGGCAATCCTCTTTTAGATAATTTGGGAGTAGATCAAATATCAAGCGGACAGCAACCCGGCGGGAACATGGAAGGGAAAGAAGCACGTTTTGGGATCGTAAATTCAGCCATCTGGGCAACTGCAACAACTGCGGCGTCAAACGGGTCAGTGAACTCAATGCACGACTCTTATATGCCCATTGGCGGTCTAATTCCTATGTGGCTTATGCAATTAGGAGAGGTGATCTTTGGGGGAGTAGGGTCTGGTCTCTATGGCATGATTGCGTTTGTTATAATCGCTGTATTTATGGCGGGACTTATGATCGGTCGCACTCCAGAATATTTGGGCAAAAAAATAGAGTCGTATGAGATGAAAATGTCTTCTCTTATGATTTTGATCCCACCCATACTCGTTCTTGTGGGAACTGCGGTGTTAGTTGTTTTACCACAGGCAAAATCAGCAATATTCAATTCTGGTCCACACGGATTCAGTGAGGTATTATATGCTTTTTCTTCGGCAGGAAACAATAATGGAAGCGCATTTGGCGGTTTATCCGCAAACAATCGCTATTATAATATGGCTTTAGGATTGGCAATGTTCTTTGCTCGATACTGGTTAGCTATACCCATACTTGCCATCGCTGGTTCGCTATCCAGAAAAAAGATTGTACCAGTAAGTCAGGGAACTCTGCCTACTCATACTCCGCTTTTTATCATATTTTTAGTTATGGTCGTTTTAATCGTTGGAGCGCTTACATTTTTTCCGGCATTGGCTTTGGGTCCGATAGTTGAGCATTTAATGTTGGCTGGTTTTTAAGGGGATTTATATATGCAGAAATCGCACAAAGCGAAATCTTTATTTACGGCATCTATAATAGGACCGGCGATTGTTGATTCGATAAAAAAACTAAATCCAAGACACCAGATTAAGAATCCAGTGATGTTCGTGGTGTTAGTAGGTAGTATATTAACTACGGGATTGTTCTTTCAAGCAATCGGCGGGAACGGGGAGGCTTCAACGGGCTTCATTTTGTCTATATCGCTGTGGTTGTGGTTTACTTTAATCTTTGCTAATTTTGCCGAAGCTATGGCAGAAGGTCGTGGTAAAGCGCAAGCCGCAAGTCTCAGACGTGCAAGAAAGGACACGCCTGCCAAAAAACTTTCAGATCCAAAATATGGCTCAAGTTATGAAACGGTTTCAGCTACAACACTACGAAAAGGTGACATTGTACTTATAGAAGCAGGCGATATGATCCCTATGGATGGCGAGGTTATCGAGGGTGTAGCATCTGTTGATGAAAGTGCAATTACCGGTGAAAGTGCTCCAGTCATACGTGAAAGCGGTGGAGACCGCAGCGCTGTTACCGGCGGTACACGTGTACTTTCAGATTGGCTTGTAGTGCGTATTAGCTCGAATCCCGGTGATACTTTTCTGGATCGCATGATCGCTATGGTTGAAGGCGCAAAAAGACAGAAAACGCCAAATGAAATTGCCCTTAGTATTTTATTGGCTGTTTTTTCTCTTATATTTCTTTTGGTAACAGTGACACTTTTGCCATTCTCAATTTACAGCATAAACGCAATTGGTCATGGTGAACCAATTACTGTTACTGTATTAGTAGCCTTGCTTGTATGTCTTATCCCAACTACTATTGGAGGCTTGCTCCCGGCTATCGGTATAGCAGGCATGGATAGAATGATCCAAGCCAATGTTATCGCTACTTCCGGACGTGCAGTGGAAGCGGCGGGAGATGTGGATGTTTTACTTCTGGATAAAACAGGAACTATAACGCTTGGTAATAGGCAGGCGGTAGCTTTTATCCCCGCTCAAGGCATAACCGTTGAATCGCTAGCAGATGCGGCACAGATTGCCTCTTTATCTGATGAGACACCAGAAGGAAGAAGCATAGTTGTATTGGCTAAAGAAAAATATGGTATCAGAGGGCGCCAAATCCATGAACTCGAAGCAAAATTTGTTCCTTTTACCGCTCAGACACGAATGAGTGGAGTAGATTTAGGAGATGGCAGGCAGATTAGAAAGGGATCGGTTGACGCTATCGAGGAATACGTTAAAAAACTTGGTGGTTCATTTCCCGAAGACTTAAAGTCTGCTATTGAGTCCATATCTAAAAGTGGGGGAACACCTCTCGTAGTAGCAGAACATAAGAACGTGCTTGGTGTTATTCACTTGAAAGACATTGTAAAAGGCGGTATTAGAGAACGATTTGCTGAACTTCGCCGTATGGGGATTAAAACTGTAATGATTACAGGAGATAATCCCTTAACAGCCGCCGCAATAGCCGCAGAAGCCGGTGTAGATGACTTTTTGGCTCAAGCTACCCCTGAAACTAAGCTAAAGTATATACGAGAAATGCAGTCTGGCGGCAGACTTGTTGCTATGACAGGTGACGGAACTAACGATGCCCCGGCGCTTGCACAGGCAGATGTTGCAGTTGCAATGAACACAGGGACACAGGCGGCGAAAGAGGCTGGAAATATGGTTGACCTTGACTCCAACCCAACGAAGCTTATCGAGATCGTTGAAATAGGCAAACAACTTCTTATGACTCGTGGTTCATTGACTACGTTCAGCATTGCCAATGATGTGTCGAAATACTTTGCGATTATCCCTGCCGCATTTGTAGGGATTTATCCGTCACTCAATGCTCTTAACGTTATGCAATTAGCTACACCGACAAGTGCTATTTTATCCGCAGTTATTTTTAATGCGCTTATAATTATATTTCTTATCCCAATTGCTTTACACGGTGTGCCTTATAAGCCAATGCCCGCAAATCGCCTTTTGCGAAACAATCTTTTGATTTATGGCTTAGGCGGTCTTATTGTGCCGTTTTTAGGCATTAAATTGATTGACATGATTTTGGTTGCTTTACATTTAGCTTGATGATACGAGTTTTTCAATTATAGCATAAGAAGACCCTTCACTCCGTTCAGGGTGACATTCTTCCGTTGCACGGCGGAACGTGAATTGTCGTTCTGAGCGCAGCGAAGAATCTTCTTTTTGTTGGAAAATATCGCTAACTGAAAAACTCGTATTGATGAGGGGAAAAAATGTTTCGAGAGCATATCAGACCAGCAATTCTAGTCTTTATCATTTTAACAATTATAACGGGGATCCTTTATCCTCTTTTTGTTACTGGAATTGCTCAATTATTCTTTCATAAACAGGCAAACGGTAGTTTGATTTATCAAAACGGAAAACCAATCGGGTCATCGCTTATTGGACAGCCTTATGATGACCCAAAATATTTCTGGGGTCGTCTTTCTGCAACCTCACCTGTTCAGTTTAATTCAGCATCTTCATCAGGTTCCAATCTAGGTCCCTCAAATCCTGCCTTAATTGACGCAGTTAAAGCACGCATTAAGGCACTGAAAGCAATTGATCCAGAAAATAAAAATCCTATTCCAGTAGACCTTGTTACATCTTCAGCAAGCGGTCTGGACCCACACATCAGTCTAGCATCTACTTATTATCAGGTTCCACGCATAGCACGCTTGAGAGGATTATCGCAGGATACAGTTAAAACTATTGTCAATGAGCATACCACAGGTCGTTTTTTAGGAATAATAGGTGAACCCGTAGTAAATGTGTTAGAAGTTAATTTAGAATTAGATGCGTATAAAAAATAGCATTTCTAATTATTACATAAGAAGTTACATAGAGTATGGAACGACCTGATCCAGACGAAATTTTAGCAAGGATCAAAGACGAAGACACCCACCGAGGTAAACTCAAGATTTTCTTTGGAGCGTCAGCAGGTGTAGGAAAAACCTATACAATGCTTGAAACTGCCAGAACCCAAAAGCAAGAGGGCATTGACGTTGTTGTCGGTTATGTAGATACCCACAAGCGCGCTGAGACAGAAGCCCTTTTGGAAGGTCTTGAAATTCTCCCTCCTAAGATCATTGATTATAAAAATGTTAAGTTGCGGGAATTCGATATTGACTCCAGCTTAAAAAGAAATCCCGATCTTATATTAGTTGATGAATTAGCACACACCAACGCACCCGGATCACGACATCCGAAACGATGGCAAGATATTGAGGAACTTCTCGATAAAGGTATTGATGTATATACCACATTAAACGTTCAGCATTGTGAAAGTACAAATGACGTTGTGGCTCAAGTGACTGGCGTAACAGTCCGAGAAACTGTTCCCGATACCTTTATCGAAAAAGCAGACGAGATAGAGCTTGTTGATCTTCCCACTGAAGACCTTTTGAAACGCCTAAAAGAAGGTAAAGTTTATCTTGGAGAACAAGCTGATCGTGCCGCTCAAAACTTCTTTCAGCCGGGGAACCTGATCGCATTACGTCAACTCGCCTTACATTATACAGAGCGTAGTGTAGATGCCAAATTACTGTTATATAAACAAATTCATTCTATATCGAAAGTCTGGAATATACGAGATCGATTCCTAGTGTGCATAAGTCCAAGTTCAGATGCCATAAATTTAATCAGGGCAGGAAAGCGCATAGCTTCAGATTTGGGAGGGGAATGGATTGTTGCTTACGTTGAAACTCCTTCTCTGTTGCATCAAGAAGACAAAAACAGAATATATGAAATGGTGCGCTTTGCAGAAAAATTAGGCGCTCAGGTTGTAACGCTCAGTGGGCAAGGTATTGCTGAGACATTAATTTCTTATGCACGTTCAAAGAATATCACAAAAATAATTGTAGGAAAACCAGTAAAACCAAGATGGCATGAACTTATTTTTGGTTCTATTATTGATAAACTAGCCCGTAAGTGTGGAGAGATCGATTTATATATATTAAGCGGAGACACTCAAGAACAGCCGGTTAGACCTAGACTGATAGTTCCCAAAAAATTCTCTTGGAAGGATTTTTTCTGGACTTTAGTGATAGTTGCTTTTTGCACTATAATTGACAAAATCCTGTTTTCATATTTGGACGTTGTAAACTCTAATGTAAATTTGATAATGGTATATCTTCTTGGGGTAACATGGGTTGCTTATCGGTATAGCCGGCGTATGTCAATTATCGCATCACTTCTCAGTGTATTAGCTTTTGATTTTTTCTTCGTGGAGCCATATCTCTCAATGGCAATATCTGACATTCAATATATTATGACGTTTGTAGTAATGCTGATCGTGGGATTTACTATAGGATATTTGACTGGTCAACTTCGACGACAAATTGTTGCTATACGTCTTCGTGAAGATAGAACACAAGTTTTATATGCTATAAGTAGAGATTTATCAAAAAGTTCTTCTCCAGATGAGCTTTTTAAGATTGCGCTAAAGCATATACAGGAGTTTTTTAAATGTAAAGCTGTTATTTTTACACCAGATATGTACGGTCAACTTTCAGTTAGTTTTGGCGATACTCAAGAACTTGATTTGACTTCAAGTGAACAGGCTGTTGCGCAGTGGGTGTATGAACACAAAAAGTCCGCAGGTAAAGGCACGGACACTTTACCCGGGTCAAAAGGAATTTATCTATCTTTTACAGGATTGGAAAAAACAGTGGGAGTTATCGGAATCTTTACGAATGACGATAAACTGTTTGTAGACCCGGATCAGTTTCATCTACTTGAAATGCTTATTAGTCAAATTGCTTTGGCTGTTGAACGAGCTCAACTTGCCGCTATTGCTTTCGATGCAAGAGCCAAAATTCAAAATGAATATATCAAAAATTTGCTTTTAACTACTTTCTCTTCCGATCTTTCCAGACCATTAAGTGCAATTTCTAAAATCGCTTCAGAACTACTGAAACCAGAAAACATCAATGATAAATCAAAGCATATCGCATTAATACAAGAAATGCGCCAAGAGGTAGAACGTTTAAACAATCTTATTTTAGAATTACCAAATATTATTGACTTTGATAGTAGTTCTATTTAGCATAACAAGATTGATTATATAAGCAGTACTTTTACATTTACCTTGCCAACTGCTGATTGATGTGGTAATATATTATTGGTATGTTTTAGCGATTATATCATCATAAAATTATAAATAACACATACGGATAAACACGGATTTTAGACAGATAGAAATTTGCGAGAACCTATCTAATCCGCATTATCCGCTTTTTATTTTAAATGCTAATATCACATACTTTTAATGGAGGAATACAAAATGAATGGAAAACCAGTTCTTATTGTTGATGATGAAAAAAATATTCGTCTGACTCTATCCCTTGCGATTGAGACTATGGGGTTGGAAATGGATACCGCTATGAATGGCGAGGAGGCACTTGCTAAAATCAGTCAGAAAGAATTCGGATTGATTCTTTTGGATCTAAAAATGCCCGGAATGGATGGCATGGAAGTTCTTCAAAAGGTTTCTGAAATCCGACCAGATATACGTGTTATAATAATCACCGCACACGGTACGATTGAATCGGCAGTAGATGCGATGAAGCTTGGTGCTGTGGATTTTCTACAAAAACCATTTTCACCTGATGAGATTCGTAAATTGGTATCAAAAGTAATTGATAGAGATAAACTCGATGAAAAGAAAGCAACAGATTATGATTCATGTATCGAGCTTGCCAAAAGATGCATACAGGACAGGCACTCCGGCGCTGCAATGGAACATATACACAAGGCTATCGCTATTAATCCATCACGCCCTGAAGCATTTAACTTTTTGGGCGCCATTACAGAAATAAGGGGAGATAGGCTTGAAGCACAAAAGCATTATCGTGCCGCAATATCGTTAGACCCTACTTATGATCCTGCACAAAAAAATCTGGAACGCACAACGAGCTTTGAAAGGTCTGGAACCATAATCCTGGATGCACCAAAAGAAAAAGTCAAGTAAAAGGAGAATGATTAAATGCCATCTAAGAATCTTTTTATTCTAATAGTAGGCTGTGGTCGTTTAGGTTCGCTTCTTGCCAATAGATTAAGCGGTAAAGGGCATAGTGTCGTAGTCATTGACAATCGTGATTCTGCCTTCAATACACTCTCTGCTGAGTTTAGCGGATTCCGAATGGTCGGTGACGCTACTGAACTTAAGGTGCTAAAAGAAGCCAAGATTGAAGAAGCAGACGTTTTTATCGCTACTACCCGTGACGACAATGTGAACATTATGGTTTCTCAGGTAGCAAAAAAAATCTTCCACGTACCGAAGGTGATGGCACGAGTATTTGAGCCGAAGCGTGAAAATATATACAAGGATTTTGATATAGAAGCCATAAGCCCAACGACAATAGCTGTTGAGTTATTTCTTGAGTCAGTAGCAGAATTCTTAACTGTAAATAAGAGAGGAAGTTAATAATGAATATTCTAATTGCAGGTGAAGGTAAAACTGTATACTTCCTTTGTCGAACATTCATAGCTAAAGGACATAAAGTTACAGTTATAAACCGTAGTCAAGACGAAAGTATATGGTCTGCAAGACAACTGAAAATTGTGTCTATACAGGGTGATTGGAGTGATCCATTGGTTCTTGAAGAAGCAGAAGCCAACCTTATGGATGCAGTTCTAGCTGTGACTCCCAACGACCACGATAATCTTGCAATTTGTCAAATAGCGTCTTTGCAATTTAAGGTTCCACAAACTCTGGCGCTAGTGAATGATCCAGATAATGAGGAAGTCTTTCGGCAATTGGGTGTAACTGCGATCTCTACTGCACGTATTCTATCGAACTTAATGGAACGGAGAGTCGGTTTTGGTGAGATTACGAATCTGATTACTGCTTGTGAGGGAAAGCTAAATATCACAGAGATTGAACTAACAGAAACATCGCCAGTAGCTCAAAAGCTAATTCGAGATATAAAATTTCCACAGAACTCGCTTCTAGCTTATATTCTACATCAAGGACAACCCACTATTCCAAAAGGGGACACTATTCTGTATCCGGGAGATCGTGTCTTTGTCATAACAATGCCAGAGAACTACGCAGAGACAATCCGAATGTTAACCGGAGATAAGGGGTAAAAATGCAAACTCGATTAATTCTTTGGAGACACTATCGGGCAATCCTGTCAAATACAGGTATGATTATGGTTATGGTGGGAGTATTGATGCTTACCCCGCTTTTTGTTTTATTAGCGTGGCATAATGAATGGATTTATGCTAAAGATTTTCTAATTCCTGCATTTGTGTTAATGGGTGTTGGCGGTGCATTGTGGAGATTACTTAAATCAAACATTCCTGTATCAATAACGATACAGGATGGTGGAGTTGTTGTTCTGCTGAGTTGGGCAATAGCATCAGTGTTTGCAGGATTCCCATTTATGTCTATATTGGGACTCAATTTTACTCAAGCAACATTTGAATCTGTCAGCGGATGGACGACAACAGGATTATCCGTTGTTGACGTTGCTAAGGCGCCGAATATGGTTCTGCTCTGGCGCAGTATTATACAATTGATAGGAGGCGCTGGATTGGCTATTATCACGCTTGCCGCTATCACCGGCCCGACAGGCGCTGGGTTGACTATCGCAGAAGGCAGGACGGAACAACTTGCCCCGCAAGTTCATAGCTCAATTAAGCGTGTTGTAATTCTCTATGCAGGATATGCTATGTTAGGCATAATCTTGTTTAAAGTCGCTGGAATGAATATGTTTGATGCTATAAATCACTCCTTTGCGGCTATCTCAACGGGAGGATTCTCTACAAAGCCTGAGAATATAGCTTTTTGGGATTCTACTGCAATTGATCTGGTCTCAGTACCATTGATGATTCTTGGAAATATGAATTTTTTGACTGTATATCTGCTGGTTCGAGGAAAGTTTAAGGCTGTATATCGTAATGGTGAAGTAAAAGCAATGGCAGTTCTGATACCTATATGTATAGTACTCATATTCTATCTTGTTAGTAACAGTATATATCCCACATTTGGAAAGAGTGCTAGAGTAGCCATCTTTGAAGTTGTCACCGCTCTAACAACAACCGGATTTATGAGTACCGTCTATACCGAATGGAACTCTTTTGGGTATCTCGTATTAATAGTATTAATGATTATAGGCGGTGGAACTTGCTCAACTGCAGGTGGTATTAAGCAATACAGAGTGTATCTTTTATTCAAATCATTTATATGGGAAATAAAACGGGCATTTCTGCCGAAAAATGCAATTATTGAAAATTACTTCTGGAAGGGAGAACAGAAAGAATATATTAATGGCGAACTTTTAAGGCAGTTAATTAGTTTTGTTTCTCTTTATATGTTCATATACGTTTTGGGTTCAGGAATTATAGCCGCACATGGTTATAAGCTTAACGAGGCTATGTTTGAGTTTGCATCCTCGTTAAGCACTGTTGGTATATCATGCGGAATATCAGTCGCTTCTGCGCCGCCTTTGGTATTGTGGACAGAAACGATTGGTATGTTTATGGGCAGGCTGGAATTTTTTGTTATACTGATTAGCTTTGGCAAAATTGTGCAGGATACATTTGCGGTATTTGGTCGTAAAAACTAATCTATCATGGTATATAATGGTCAACCTAATTAATATTTTAGCTTAATGGAAGTGGAGCAAACTGATAGTTTGCTATGAATGGCAATCTGGCAGATTACCCTACAATATTGATGGTGATTTCTATGGAAAGACGATTCTGGCTTATATTTTTCTTTATACTCCTGCTGACACTCACAGAACAAGCTTATGCGGGACAATGGAAAACATACACTGTTGCGGATGGCTTGATTGGACCTGATGTGACCGCTATACTTCAAGATGGGTTAGGAAATCTCTGGTTTGGCACAAGAACCGGTGGTGTTAGTCAATTTGATGGTGAGAACTTTCACTCTTACACCAAGCATAATGGTTTAGTGAACGGTCTTATTAAGCAAATTCTTGAGGACAAGCAAGGACGTCTCTGGTTCATTATAACTCGCAAACCTGATCCCCAACCTGTACCAGGTACTCAGGATGAAAGTATTATCTGCCGATACGATGGAAAAACGTTTCACCAAATAAATGATCGTGACGGTCTGATAGGAGAAGTTTCTGATGCAGTTCTGAAAGACAAAAACGGCGATATATGGATTGCAAATAAATATGGACTGATGAAATATGACGGCAAACGATTCCATCGCTTTGGCGGTAACAAACTCCAGCGATTTATCTCGGATCAGGGCGGAGCGGATGCACGAATCTACACCATTTTTGAAAGCCGAAATGGTGACATCTGGATAAGCGGTGGTCCAAGTATGGGTTTTCGTGATCCAAGAAGACCAGAATCTCGTGGACTTCCGTTTGTTGTTTTGTATGATGGGAGTGAATTTCGCTTTTTTTCTCAAGAGACCCTTGCTATTTCTCCGCCTCATAAGGAACCACGCCCCGGTCCTCCACAGTCTAAAAGCATACGTGCAATTGCGGAAGATAATGACGGAAATATCTGGCTTGGCGGACGGGGCGTCCTGCTCAAATATGATGGAAAACGCTTTGAGCATTTTAGTGGTATAGGACAATCAGGACCTGATGATTCCAAAGAAAGAGTTGCTCCCGGAGAGGTTGTTATTACTTGGAAAGAACCTTTGGAAAAAACAGGTGAGCCTTTACTCTCCGTGATAACGAATGTTGGACCCGGATTTTTTAGACGTATAGAAAATGAGTGGGTAACCAAACAATCACAGGAAAAAGATAGAAAAAGTGAAACTGTAAATTTTCAATACAGGCACGTAAAGACTGAAATTTCAATTGACACTATCCTTAAGGATAACAAAGGGCGTTTGTGGTTTAATAATAGGGGGTTTATTAGTCTCTGGGATGGTAAGGAACTTCGGCATTTTATTACTCCATTAAACTGGGAAGAGATTAAAGAACAGATAAAGGTAAACATAAACAAAGATGAGTTACCATCATTCTACCCGGGTAATGTTATTTTTGAGGGTGCAAGAGGAAACCTATGGTTCAAAGGCATAAACGGTGCTTATGAATTTGATGGCAAAGGTTTTCAGTCCTTTACAGTGGATGATGGCTTAGGAAGTGACAATGTGTCAGTCATTTTTGAGGCAATGGATGGAAAACTTTGGTTTGGGCATAATAATGGAGTGACTCTTTTCGATCCAGCACCGCCAGTCATTCAAAATTTCACTTTAAGGGAAACTTTAGGTAGCAACAGTATTCATTATGCTCATGAGGATAAACAAGGTAAAATCTGGTTCAGCGTACGAGGTGGTCTCGCTGAATATGATGGCGAAAAGATGCAATATTTTTTAGTAAAAGAGATGATTAATCTGAATTCCAATCCAACGGCGCCTCCTTTTCCTATGGATCCAAATCTTGTTATGATTCTTCTTGATAGTATTCTTGATGGCAAAAATGGTAATATATGGTTCGTTGGTTACGACACAAATCAAATCTTCCTATATAAAGATAAAAAGTTTCAACGATATAGTGTATGGGCAGACAGAGGAAGACCTATAAACAGAAATTTCGGAGATAGAGAAAGTGATCATATTCTCACCACTGATTCAGAAGGACGTTTGCTATTCGCAGAGGGAGAATCGCTGATCAGATGTGATGAAAAAGGGTGTCAGTTACTTACAGGAAACGGTTTTCAGCCCGTTCCATCAGACACCAGACCAAATCCTGCATTTGATTTTCGTAGGAGAATCACTGAAATTTATGTTGACAGTCAAAAAAACATCTGGTTTGCCATCAGCGGTATAGGCGTAAAGCGATATAATGGAGTAAATGTCAAGACATTTACAGCTTCTGATGGATTAGAAAGCAACAACATCATGAAAATCTTTGAGGACATGCAGAAGAATATCTGGTTTATCGGCGAAAAGGTTCTCATCAAGTATGATGGCAAATCGTTCCAGAAATTCCCAGTTGAGAATGTCACTGGTATCCCCGTAGTTATTAATCAAATCGCTTATGGTGGTCTCTTATTTATTTATCCACATGCTGTCGCAAAATACGATAAAGAAAACCTTGAGATTTCATATCAAAATGAAGCACTGTCTGGTCTTACGTCCATCCATTCGGGGAACCAAGACGGCGGAACGAGAAGCGCATCTTTGGATGAAAGTATAGTTCGGGCGTCCATAACAGATAGTGCTGGTAACATTTGGCTTGCAACTAGCGATGGCGCTATTAAGTATGATGGACAGCAATTCACAACTTACACCACTGAAAACGGACTACTCGTCAATGATATTTCAGATGTGCTAGAGGACGATCTTGGAAATATATGGTTTGCCACATGGGGTGGTGGAGTTGCTCTTTATAATGGTGAAAACTTTCAGGCAATTACAACAAAAGATGGTCTGGTTCATAATAATGTCCGAAAGGTTTTACAGGATAATCATGGAAATATATGGTTCGCAACAGACGGTGGTATTACTAAATACGCACTCAGATTAAATATGCTCCCACGAGCGAAGTTGACAAGGATCACTGCCAATGAAAGCTATACCGATTTTGGTAAAGAATTAGAGTTTTCTGCCAAAATTCACCATCTGACTTTTGAATATCAGGGATTCAGCTTCCAGCAAGGAAATATGGTATACACACACAAACTCGAAGGGCTTGATGCGAATTGGAGTCAACCATCCACAGATAAATCAGTCGAGTATAGAGGATTGAAGCCTGGTAGTTATACTTTTCTGGTCAAAGCTCTCTACAAGAATTTCTTATATTCCAACCCACCGACGGTTGTTAGGTTCACCATTGCACCACATTTTTGGACTCAGCCGAGAATCTATCTGCCGATAATACTTGGTATAATCGTAGTAGTTGCTTTTATATTTATGGCTATCCGACTAATAACTCAAAGAAGGCACTCGAATGCCTTACATACTGAATTGCGACAAAAAGAAGAAACGGAGACTCAGCGTGTTAGAAATGAATTGAGCGAAGCTCGCATTATGCAAATGAGTCTTCTACCCAAGTCAGCACCTCTTATTCACCAGTTTGAATTAGCTGGAATATCTTTACCAGCTAACGAAGTCGGAGGTGATTTTTATGACTTTCTGACATTAAAGAATGGATTGATTGGTATTGCATTGGTGGACGTCTCCGGTAAGGGCTTACGAGGCGCAATGAGTGCTGTGATGGCTTATGGCATGTTGCATCAAGTTACTCAACATGAGTCAAAGGTTGATATGATTCTATCACGGCTTAATACTGACTTGCAACCCATACTCCAAGAATCCATGTTTACTGCCCTTAATCTTGGCATACTTAACCCATATACAAAACAGATTCATTATTCTAATGCAGGACAAACGTATCCAATTATAAAACGCAATGGAAGAACTGAGGGAGTGGAACTCGCTGGATTTCCTCTGGGTATCATACTTGATGCAACTTTTGATGAAAAGGTTATTGATTTGTATACTGGAGATTATTTTATCTTCTATACTGATGGACTTACTGATGCACTGAACGAATTTGACGAGGTATATGGTTTCGATAGGCTTGCTAATGCCATAAGTAATGCGTCAGCAAGCCTCAATGCGGAAGAGATGATCCAGCATATTTTGAAGGACGTCAACGCTTTCGTGGGTGAGACAAAGCAGTATGATGACATGACATTTATAGTATTGCGTTGTATATCAGAAATAATTTACCCATAGAGTAATCGTTAAAAAATGTCATTTTGACATAGTATTTCAACATTTTTCACAACCCCCTTTTTAAGCTGACAAGGGTAGGTTTTTTATGTAAAACCTTTATTTACTAGGATAAAAGCTAGGTATTGATATAAATGACTCCTTTTTAGTATTATTAATTGTCAACAAAATTAATACTCAAAAAAAGGAGTCATCAACAGAGCGTAGCATAGACAATGGTATAATAGCTATACAGCAAGGCATTCATGTGACTTAAAATCTGCCATCTTGACATTTTTCTTGACATTCTCCATCCCCCAAACTGTTCCCAACGGGTCATTTATCAAACGATACAACGGCATCTTTACCACTTCTGGCATGATTGCTTCAATCGGCGATTTGCCACTTTCTGGCTGTCGGATAAAAAGATACATCAAAAGAAAAAATATTAACTCTCGTTTGGCACTTAATACACTGAAAAATCCACAACGAACCTTGTAAAAACGATTGAACGCTCTGAAGAATCGCTCTATTGCATTTGTCGTTGTTGGAATCCGAACACTGCCTACTGATGGAAGCAACTTTGACAAGTTACTCTCTGTCTGTTCCACCCACTCCTGTATACCAAGTGACTCCGATGACTCTTT
>Ga0247842_10001083_pt1 | contig 48612 bp, 78 predicted proteins | sample LaCruzMarch2015__3_FD_192411 | JGI IMG/M metagenome (GOLD analysis project Ga0247842, IMG submission 192411) | Freshwater microbial communities from meromictic Lake La Cruz, Castile-La Mancha, Spain - LaCruzMarch2015_19m | ecosystem: Environmental > Aquatic > Freshwater > Lake | place: Spain...
GAGAAATGAAAAAGAAAATACACCATTACTCAAATTTTGGTGGTTCCAAATACAAGCGCTGGATTAAGGCAAAGTATGGACTTAGAGAATTTAAGAAAGATGGAAAAGTTATGCTGCAAAAGATTCCTAAGAAAGAAAAGCTGCAGCAGGAGCAAAACTAAAAAATGGTTGAAAAAACATACATTGGTAAGAAAGTGATAATTGTAGACGGAGTAGAAAAGATTTGGGTATCTGTATTTCCAAATGCAGAGATCCTAAAATTAGCTATGTTTGAGGTTGAAGAAGTTGAACTAAATGGACATTTGATTGTAAAAAGATTAAATGAAATAAAGGAGAAATTTCAAAATGGAAATTGAAGAACTATTATTTAAGCTATTCGTAAACAGAAGTGACTGCTATGCAGTTCAGCAGGAGAAAGGATACTTAGCAGTGAAAGAACCAGTAACATTAGAACTAATAAAAAATCATCTTTTAGGAACAATCACAATAGGATTTTATCAAGTCCTAGGAGAGATGGTTAAGTGGGGTTGTGATGATTTTGACAAGAACACCTTAGAAGATTTTGAAAATGCTAAAAAACTATTTAATTATCTTAAAGAGTTAGATTATCATCCTTTGATGGAGATGTCGGGTGGTGGAGAGTTCAAGTGTCATATTTGGATATTTGGAGATGCTGCAGCAGAAGATATGGAAGACTTCCTGGAAGACGCATGCGAAAAAACACAAATCTTTCCACACGAGATTTTTCCTAAGCAAATAAAAGTAGTTGAAGGTAGTTTTGGAAATCTTGTAAAACTGCCTTTAGGCATACATAAGAAGACAGGAAAGAGGAGCTACTTCTTGGATGATAATTTTAATGAAATTAAATCAATGGAAGAAGTTGTAAAACGACTTTCACAATACTTAGATTAAAATGCCAAAAGATAAAATACCTATAATTGAAAAGAAGAAGGAAAAAGCTGTAGAAGTAACTACTTTTGATGCTGATAGGAAATCAAAAGAATTGGATGTATTTTTTAAGTATGTTATAATTACTGAACTACCAGCAGGTATTACAGCAAAGACTAAGATAGGAAAAATTGAGGGCATAAATTCCAATATTTTGAAAAATGAAGCTATTTGGCTTTATGACAAAGGTTACACAGAAGAAAAACTAAAAGAAGAAATAAAACCTATTTTTGATAAAAATGGTTGGACTTTTGGAGATCTGCTTGGCTGGTTTAAGAAAGCTCAAAAAGGAGATATAAAAGAAATCAATAAAGGCGAGTTATACAACTGGTGCAAGATTTATGCTCCTGAACTAACAAAATTTCTTAATTTGGAAGTTGCTGACTTAATAGAATTGGATTTGGGAGAGGAAGATATTGACAAAGACTATGCTTTAAAATTAGTTGAAGAAGACAAGCAGTATAGTGTTGTTCAGCAGTTCATTAAAGATCATAACAAGTATGCTTATAGGCAGCAGTTTGCAGGAATCTTGTCATTCTTATTTATATTAGGACAATTAATTAAAGATGTTTTTATTCACAAAGAGAAAGTTAATGGAAGTGCAGTATTATCACATCCACTTGATTTGAGAATAAACCTTATTAGAATTAAGCCTTCGGGAACTGGAAAATCTGTAAGTTTGGATTTCACTAACCTTATCATTAAAGGATTGAATTTAGTTGCTAGACAAGTAACTGACTTCACAGATGCAGGTTTAATAGGAAGTGTAGACAAGCCAGACAAGTTTGGACCAAACATCACTTATGGAATCTTTAAAGATAGTGATTTTATTACTTGTGACGAAGCAGCAACTTTATTTGAAAACAATCCACACAAAGAAGGAGTATTAAGAAGATTTAATATAGCTCTTAACACATTAAATCAACCTTCACAAAGAATCTACAAAAGTATGAGATGGGGAGAGTTAGACTATTCTCCACATTTCTCAACCTATTTTATTAGTGTTCCATTTTTAGGATTTGAAGAGAAACTAAAAACAGGTTTTGCTCAAAGACAACTAATCTACATTGAGGATGAAGCTATTGAAGAAAGGCTTAAATCAATCAAAGAGGATATTTCCAGAATAAGTTTTGCTACATCTCCTGACAAGCGAGAAAAAATAAAAATGCTCGGCTATCAAAGATATGAATATTGGAAAGAAATATTTGATAATCTTAAAAAGTTTTCAACAGAAACCAAATTTGAACAATCGCCTGAAATAAAAGATTATATTGATAAAAAAATTAATCCTTTATTTAAGATAACCAGCAAGATAAAAAATATTGAAGTTCAAAGTATTATGTTTTCTTTTCTTACAAGATACTTAGATCACCTTTATAGGTTAATTTTTCATTCAGCTGTTATTAGGCAGAGTAAGACTATTGAAAAGATAGATGTTGATTTTGCTTACTCAATTATTAAAAAAACTTATTTGAGCATACTTTATTACATTGAGGTTAATGCTAAAGTTATCGAGGATAATTTGCAGGACAGGATACTTGCATTTATTTATAGTCTTATGAGTGAGGATAAACCTAAAATTAGAAGTGGTGAGTTAATTAAATCTGTTCAAAATAGGTTCAAAAAGTCACAAGGAACTATTTTTACATTATTGGGAGAATATGTTTCTAAAAGATTACTCGTTAAGGAAGATAATACCCGGGGAGGAAAGGAACGAGTTGTTTATTATAAAAAACCTTTTACAAAATGACATCAAATTTGAATCAAATTATAAACCAGTGTAATCTGAAGAAACACATAGTTATACATCCTAAAACATTAGATTTTGATAGTCTTACAATAACAAATTTCAAATTATTCAAATTATACTCTTTCTTAAAACAAAAACCAATATTATTCTTAAAAATAAGAAAGAATACTAATTTTTCCTATTTTTGTGTTATAGGTATCAAATTCCATTATAATTTGAAATTTGATAGTTTTTGGGTGTTCAAAACTAAAGAATTTGTTGTTATACTCCATAAGACGAGAGTTTTTACAGATTCTAATCAATTGGAATTTGAATATAATTTGATTAAACCTATTAGGAGTATAAGATGATTTCTAAAAATAGTTGTAAGAAGATATTGAAGTCTACTGGTTTGAAGGTGGAGAAGATGGTAGTGTTAAGGTTACAACAACACCTAAACCACATTTCTAAAGAGTTAGTGGAACAAATGAAGGAGTCTACACTACTAAGAGGAAAGAAAACCATACAATTAAGGGATTTTGAGTTTATTTTAAATAAAGGGGTTCAAAATGTTCAATAGTTTAAAAGAAATGATGGGTAACACAATTAATTTCTTAGGAACACCAATAGGAATCTTCATTGTGATTCTAATTTTTATAATTATAGTAGAATCTTTGATTATTTGGTTGTTAATTTGGGTTCTTAAGAATAATTTTAGGAAAAACAAAGAAGAAACTAAAAGTCAACAAACAACTTAGTTGTTTATCTTTTAGATTAAAAGATCATCATTTCACATAGAAGTCCTTTATATTCTCCAATCAAATTGATGATCTTTATGTTAAAAGAATATGTTTTATTTTTCTAAGATTGAACACATTTCCCTAAGGGATTTTTGTTGGCCATTAGACGTGACCTGTTTTGTGACTTAGGTGCCTTTGTAGACGCGTTTATATCAATAATAGCAAGCCTTTTTGGCTGATTTTTATAGACTTAGTCTATAGGCTTGCTCATCAAGACAACCTTTAAATTCTATTATTTGGTATCATTATTATAAACATCAACGGAGAAAAACAAAAATGTCAAAAGCGAAATATAATGCTAGAATATGTTATGATGATGATTTCAAGCCACACCTAGAAAAGTTTCTTAGGTTGATTATGTTAGACAAGGAAGTAACTAAGTTAAAATTGAAGAATCATCAGCAGAGGTTTAGTGCTATGATGCGTTATTTAATTAATAAATACAATGAACAAAGAGAACCTAAAATAATGGAAGAAATTAAGTTAAGAAAAGAGAACCTTTAATCTTGCTTCTTAATCTTTTTCAATAAAACTAAACCCTGTTTAGTAATTTTAATTCTATTGTCTTTTGATATTGTTATAGCTCCGAATAATTCTAAATCCTTACAATGATCTCTAATAGTCTGCCAATTGGTGTTGACTTTTCTTTCCATATCACCATAAGCATGTTCTTTATTATCACTTAGGACTTCAAGTATGTCATCTCTAACCTCGTTATGTTTACGCTTCATCAACAATATTGTGGAAAAGTATATAAAGTAGTATTCCACAATATTGTAGTATAGAAAATAACATAAAAAATGAGAAAGATAATTTGGATTGTGCTTATTGTAATTGCTTTAATTTTGGGTTTAGTAATTGGAAGTTTTGTTTTTAGGGTGGAGTATACTAATGTTAGCAATAATGGGAATATGGCTAAGGAGAATACTCTTAATGATAATGAACAAGAACCAATAAAACGATGTGATACATTAGAGAATGTTAGAAAAAATGTTCAGTCTAAAACAATAGAAGAGGCATATTGTTTAGAAGAAATAAAAAAACAAAGTGATTCTTATGAAGAATGTGAAATGATGGGAGTAAATGATTTAGACCAAAATCAATATTATTCTTACTATAAAGAAGGTTATAGGTTTATGGTAAAATGTAGTTGTTGTTATGAATTAAAATGAGGATTATAATCACCATCAAAGATAAGAACAATATTAATTCTACTGTAGATAAGGTTTTAGATATAGGTTCTATGTTAGAGAAAAAGTTTAAAGGTTTTAATGTTGGAAGATGTAGGTGTATGGAAGACGGGACTACTTTGGTGATGGAGAAATAAGAATAGCTTTAAAAATATCAAGTTCCTTTGTAAAAACAATGGCAGAAAAAACAGAAATAAGTGAAGTTGTATTTGATAAGTGTCCAGTATGCAAGAAAGGAAAGGTTAAAAATATTAATACCAAAAAGTTTTTTGGTTTAGTAGATTCAAGTCAAATAAAGTGTGATAATTGCAGTGCTATCTTCATAGAGAAAGAAGAAAAAGAAGGAGAGAAAACCTTTGAGCTGGACTTATCAGAATCTAAAGAAGAACATAAATACAATGGACAAGTATTGAAAGTTGGTGAATGGAAAAGAGGACTATCGGACTTAGATTTTTGTATAGCAAATAATAAACTTCCAAACTTAACGGTTGTTGGATTAAAGATACTTCTTGAAGAAGGAGAGAGAACGCATTGGTATTCTAGTGCTGTAATGATGGAGGAAAGAGCAGTAAGACAAGTTCAAAGTTATGGGATAAGGGGCAGAGGATTCTATTCTGGAACAAGCACAGGAGAATCTCATGGAGAATTAAGAAGAATAGACAAAGGAAGTTTATTACTCACCAATAAAAGAATAGTGTTCAATGGTAATTTTAAACATTTAGAGTATCCTTTAAACAAACTTACATCTTTAGAAGAATTTAAAGATGCTATTGAGGTGGGAGTTAGCAATAGACAGAAACTTCAAACCTATTTAGTTGATGAGCCTAGCAAGTGGGCTACATATATTAAGATAGCAATAAACAATATGAAAAGCAAAGGAAATTCTAAAAATAAAGCTACCTTAGAAATCTCTGCTGTAAGTAATGAACCCAATAATTTAAAACACGAAATAAAACAAACTAAGGAATCACTAGCTAAAATTAGAGAACAACTTGTAAAACTACAAGAGAAAAAGAAAAATGGCAGAAAGTGAAAGAAACATTGTTATGTATGACAATCAAATTAAAGCAAGAGGAGAAAAATCTTATGTTCTTGCTGGAATTGGATTTTTATTAATTATGTTTGGGTTTATCTCTTTCTTTTATAAAAATGGTAGTCATGCTATAAGTGACCTTTTTACATACGGCACACTTATTATAGGAATAATACTAATAGTAGTTGATTTTTTAATAGGACAAAAGAAATAAACGAAAATCATCAATTCATGTCTTCTAAATACCACTTTGTATGAAAATTATTGAAATCTTCCATTTGTTTTGATGCAACACCTAACCAGCCACCAGTCCATTCTGGATAAGCAGAAGAACCCTCAAGATTCATAAGATTTTGAGGAAAATTATTTATGGTATAAATTGGATTTTGCCAAGAATATTCTTCTCCAAGGGTGTTATAATATTCTCCATCTAGTTTAAATTTTGTAGTTCCTCTAAATTGTAATTCCACAATACTAAACTTTTTTGATTTTACACTATCTGCAAATTGAAGAAAAACCCTAAATACATCAGCCATGCTATTTGTTCCAGATATAGATTTTAGATTATAAACTAAAGTAGAAGGCAAGATATAATACTTATAATGGACTGAAACTATAATTCCTTCATTTCGGTAATCATCATTTAAAACAGAACTCATTTTAGACTGCAAATTTATATAATTAAAAAGATAAATTATAATTAAAATAGCAACAAGAATAATTACAAAAAGTATAACTCTTTTTTGGTTTTTATTTTTTATCATCTTACATGTTTCTTAATTAATTCTAAGAACTCATTTCTTTCCTTTCCTCTTTGACTTTCATTCCCAAGAAACCAAAACTTTATGTTATCAATTCCATTTGTTCCAGCCACAGAAATATCTATTGCAGGATTCATAAGTTTAGAACTAGAATTTATACCCTTTATACTCTTATAATCTATTTCTGAAAAGGGAATGCCTATTGATTTCTCATTACCACCAAATAGACTTATTTTGGCATTACAAAACATTATTCTTTTATTCGTTAAGTATAAATGCACTGGCTTTGCATCCCAAACACTACCTTCTCTTTTAATTTGTTTACTTGAAAATATTCCAGTTCCTATTCCAGTATTCTGTGTAAGATTGGAACCTAAACCCGTGCCCATCCCAAAGCTTATTATTGTTGGACCAGAATATTGAAGTCTTTCCGCTTCTTTAATTATCTTCTCTCCTTTTTGTAAAATAAAAGTTAATTCTTTACTTACCATCTTTCCTTCTTTATAGTTTAATTGATTAATACCCAACAGCTTGAACACCATATTCGGCTTGTTCTTTTGTAAATCCTTCATACTCTAATTGTTCAATTAATCCCTCTCGTGAAAATGCTGAATAATCTAAATAAGATTGTGCTTTTAATGCAGCTTGTTTATTCCAATCAGCTCCACAATTATCTACACCATATACTGCTTCTTCGTGAGAATATCCCTCATATTCCAATTGTTCAATTAATCCGCTGTAAGAAAAAGGAGTATATCTCAAATAAGATAATGCTTTAGATAATGCATTCTTTTCACCCATTGTGGTTTTATCTGATTGTTCTTCTACGGCGGGCGTTGTTTGGGGTGTAGTTGTTTGTGTTGGCGTTGTAGTTTGGGTATTCTGTGAAATTTGAGTTGGTTGAGATGCTGTATTTTGAACATCATCTTGTGTTTGTGCAGAACCACATTGACTTGAATCAGAAACTTGACTTCCATCAGAACAAACATAAACTTTCTGATTTGAAGAATTACCTGTAAAAATTCCTATGATGAGCATTAAAACAAAAAATCCAATTATTCCTGTCCAAACAGGATGTCTTTTAATCCAATTCTTTTGGTCTACCATTCTAATTTAGCTAACTTCTTCTTTCTTTTAAATCTTTCCATCCATACACTTAGTCTAAACATTTGGATATTGAGATTTAAAGACTTTGATACAAATCCTTGTATGAGTAAATACAAAGAAATTGTTTTGAATATAGTCTCTAAAAACGAGATAAAAAGCACAAATGAAATTTTAGGAGAGTTACAACAAAAAGAAAGGAAAGTCATAAATTGGCATGCTCTTTATAGAATATTGATGGAGCTACAAGCAGATAACAAAATTGAAAGATTAGAAAGTAAAGCGGGATTCTTTTGGAGAAAAAAATAGACTAATTCCTACATTCTAATTAGAATTATTATTAATAATTATAATTTGTCGTCGGAACAACCTTTAAATTCTAGTTTCTTATTATTATAATATGATAACTATCAAAAAACAACAATTGAAGAAGAAAGAGGTTGATAGATTGTTTAATTCTTTTAAGAAAGAAGATTTGTTGGAGGACAGAGCAGAGTATGACGAAGAAGACTTACAACAAGCTTACCCTCAACTCAACAAAAAGGGTGCAAAGTTATTATATCTTAAAATCCAAAAGTGGAAATATTCTAAATCTAAGAAGAAAAGCTCTGAAAACTTAGCCATATCTTAAAGATAGTGTGGGGAAACTATCTTTAGGATTTATTCTCAAAAGGGACTATAAACCACTCCAATTTGAGTCATAAGAAGTCCTATAGTGATACATTATTCCTTAACTAATGGTTTATTATGGTGGATTAATTTGATTCTAAATAAGAGTCATTTTAAGAAGAAAAAGTAGTCAAAATGAGTATCACGAGGAAAAAGTTGGGGAGTTAATCCTTAGGATTAAGTAATCGTTGGAGAGTTGAACCATACTTAAGATAATAATTATAAACTAATCATATTTTTGTTTTTATATGAAATTTGAAGTTCCTTTTTACAAACAAGAAAGCAAAAATGATTGCGGACCAACAGCTTTGCAAATGGTTCTTGAATATTTAGGAGAACCACACTTAAGAAAAGAATTAATGGAGTTAGTTGATAGTGATAAAAATGGATTTACTTGGACTTTAGGTTTAGCAAGAGCTGTTGCTGAGATTGGTTTCAAAACAGAATTTTATACCACTTGTTTAGGTTTTAATCCAAAGAACTTTGAGTTAGAATATTATCAAAAGGAAGTAGATGATGCCTCTTCAAGTCAGCAAAAGTTGGAAAGGCTTAGACGAGAGTCATACAAACTAGGAGTTCGGATGGTGGAAAAAAGTTTATCTTTGGAAGAATTATTATCAAAAATATCTAAAAATTGTATTTCCATAATTTTATTAGATTGTAGCAAGATAAAAGGAACATCAGATTTTATTGGGCATTTTGTTCCGATAGTTGGTTATGATAAAAAAAATATATATCTTCATAATACACAAGCATTCTTCCCAATAAAAAGAGAGTTGTTTGAAGAAGCAAGAAAAGCGAAAGGAACTGATGAAGATATAATCTATATTTATAGGAAAACATCAGGAAGTTAATCCTTAGGATTAACTTATCATGGGGCATGAAATAAAAAATTATATAAAGTTTAGAACTGTTGATATAAATATGGTGGAAGATTATGTGGGAGTTAGAGAAGCATTTGAGTATGTGGAAAGCCAATTAGCAAGAAGGGCTAAGGAAGTTGGGGGAATGGATATTTTAGCTCAACAAGGAGCTAGCGATTTTTTAAGAATGTTGTCTGAGGGAGAATGCCAGAAGGAGTGTAGGGGAGAACTTTGGAGACCTAAAAATATTCTGGAAGTAAGTGAAAGGGCAAAACTAGCTGCAGATGATTTTAAAAAAATGTTTAATCCTGCTTATTAATTTTTTAAATATTCTTATTCTAATAGAACAGCAGCAGCAATAACAGTTGTCCACAGACCATCTTTATTACCTTCGCTAGATTGACAAAAACTTGTAGTCTTGAATATCTGCCCAGATGCTTTGTAAACTTGTTCTCTTTCTTCCCAAGCAGTTTCAGAATTAAATTCTATTCCTAATGTAGTCGCTAACATTGAAGCAGCAAGATCCTCTGCATAATCTCCTGCTTTTTTTGCCGTATCACCGAAAGCATGATGCTCTGATAAGTAACCGTAATGCTTATCATTCTCTTTTGGAACAGCTACCCCTATTGCAGCAGCCATCAATCTATTTGGTTCATTAGATTCCATTCTTGCCATAACACAAAAAGTTATTTGTCCTGGGGGAAGTAATTTTACTCCTTCTTCTTTTGTGATTATTTTGCAATTTGGAGGAAGAATACTAGAAACATAAACTAAATTACATTTTTCTATTCCTGCATTTCTCAAGGCAGATTCAAAAGAGGCTAATTTATCTTTATGAACACCCACACCTTTAGTAAAAAATAATTTCGTTGGAACCATTTTTTTGTTTATTTAAATAAATAATTTTAAATTGATATCTTTTAAAATAATTAGTGTTTTTAAAGGTTTTTATTGTTGAAATTTTATAATAAATTTTAAATACTCTTTTTTATTTATCGTACTATGCTACTTGACGAGATAGTTTTTGATAAGGGAAAAGAAAATAGTCAGAGGGAAGCCATACAAAATAAAGGTTTGGGGGAACAGGCCATTTTAAATGATAATCATAATGGATGGTGTCATTGTAAGATTTTAGAAAAAGGATATGATAATGAAGTTTACCAAGTACAGATTGGAGATAGCAGAAGGGAAAGACAATTTTTTTATCATGATTTGAAACAATTAATTATAATAAGAAATAATCCTAATTATCCAAGACCCTCTCTTTCTATTATAGACTAACAATAAATTATTTCTTTATTTTCTTGATGAAAACCATTCTTTAATCTTCTGCCAAATGCTTTTCTTTATTATAGGATTCATTTCCTCTTGATTTTGCGGGGGGGATTTATCTGTTTCACCAGTCTTTTCTATTCCTCCTTCAAAGAAATAAACATTTCCATCCATAGAATTTCCAACAACTATTCTTTTTTTATCATCAGAAATATAAGTAAAACCATTTGGTCCTGGCCACTTTTCATTATCTAGCTGATAAGACCATAGTTCATTACCTCTTCTATTTACCAATCTCGCAAACCCTCCCCCATAATAAGCCAAATAATTACTATCCTTTGTAATTTGCGCCGCACTTCCTGTTTGAAGATTAAATAAAACATCTCCCGATAAATTCAGAAACAGATTTCTAGCTGGTAAACCTCCATTGGAGCACTGATAAACCAAATAGCCTTCATCAGGAGAAATAAGCAAAGCATCTGGCCTATTATCTACGGGATATCTCCAAATTATTTCTCCGCTAGTTTTGTTGATTAGACTTATGAATCTTCCAGCTTTTACTCCGGCGGCAACATAGTTCTTAGATAAATCTAAACTATAAGTCCAAGCCCCAACAAAAACTTTCCAATCTAAACTCCCATTTAAATTAAAATGAAACAAATTTGGATCTGCACTATAAAATATTCCTGAATCGTCTTCATTAAACAAAATATATCTAGATTGCCCATTACCTGTAGAATAATTCCAAAGCAATTTTTTTTCTGGTATATCAAATAAAAAGAATTGCCCATCATAGGTCCCAACTGCAAGATATTTTTTATCATGAGAAATTTTTACTTCGCTTGGCCCAGAATCTTCGGTTCTAATTTCGTATCTCCATATTTCGTTACAGTTATTATCTAAAAGAAGAACATTATTCCCTCCATCCCAACGATCTATTAGGATTCTCTGAACTGTTGCAATTAGGCTGGCATCAGAAGAAATATCTACAGTTGGGATTTCGTTCTCTAATTTAAAACGACAGACTAAACTTCCGTTTGAACTAAAAAGATGCAAATATGCTTTTTCTTTAATCACTTCCATACTCTCTGAGCTATGGAATGGAACTGTTACAAAATAATCTCCATTCTTAGAATAGGCAATTTTATAAGGTGGAAGACCAGTATCATATTTTTTTATTAATTGATATTCTGCTTTTTCAGTATTTTTTACCATTCTAGCAGTAAAATTAATTTGCTCATTTATCTTTGGAGAAAATGCGTAATTATATCGTTCGTATCCGTCTTTTTCAATGAAGATGCTATATTGAATCCAGTCGTGTTTCATATTGCTTTGGTAGGCATGAACTCCCGTGGTAAATACTCCAAAATCATCAGCATTTGCCTCGTAATTTACGATTGGCCAGTCTGACCATACTTTTACTCTAGCTCCTCTAATAGATTCATTGGTGATGCTATCCACAATTAAACCTTTAATCTGGGAATTTTTTGGAAGATTATTGGCACCTTCTTCTTTTTCTAAAACAAATATTTCATTCTGAAGAGTTATTTGCTTTGATTCTTTTTGATTATTTGGGTAAGTAAATACTTCTATGTTAAAGGGAGTTTTATAGGTGTTCCCTTTTATCCATTTTGAGTACATATCCCTGCTAAATTCTAATTTAAGAAAAATTTCCTTCTCCTCATTAGGTCCAAAGTATTTTGGAAAAGGTTGTGGAAAACTCCTCACTTCCTCTTCTTTGTCATTTATAGAAACATAAGAGCGTAGTTCTATGATTATGGGCTCGTTTTTTATATTCTTAATTTTAATAATTCTATCAATTCCGTGCTCTAGAGGGTGTGTTAGCTGAAGAGTTGAGTTATCAAAATAAATTTCAAAAGAGGTAGAAGAAACTTTTGTGTTAAAATTCTCTTCTGCTTCAACAAAAGAAATAATTAAGCCAAACAAAAGAAATACTGATAAAATTAAAAGAATCCCTCTTTTTCTTTTCATTGTATGTTAATAATTCCTTTCCAAAATTTCATAAAATGCTTGAGGATGTTTGCAAGCAGGGCATAAAATAGGTGCACTTTTTCCCTTATGCACATAGCCACAGTTCAGACATTTCCATTCCATTACTTTATCTCTTGCAAAAACCTTTTTCGATTTGATGTTTTCAATAAGTTTCCTATACCTTTTCTCATGATGCTCTTCTACATCGCTAATTTCTTTAAAGGAGTCTGCAATCTCTTTGAATCCTTCTTTTCTTGCAATTTTTTCAAAAGACGGATAAACACTTCCCCATTCTGCTTTTTCACCATCAGCAGAAGCTAACAAATTTTCTGAAGTAGTTCCTATCTTTCCTGCAGGATAAGAAGCGGTAATTTCAACATCTCCGCCTTTTAGATGTTTAAAGAATATTTTTGCATGCTCTTTTTCATTTTCGGCGGTCTCTAAAAAAATAGCAGAGATTTGTTCATAGCCTTCCTTTTTCGCAACAGATGCAAAAAAAGTATATCTATTCCTTGCCTGGCTCTCTCCGGCAAAAGATTTTAACAAATTTTTTTCTGTTTCACTCCCCTTTAAATTCATATTAGAGACAACTTAATATTCTTTTTAAGGTTTTCTAACATCATCGTCATGTTTTTAAATTATAAAAGTTCCTAATAACTATGAAAGAAGAGGAGAATATCATAATTAGAATTGTGCTTTCGGCGGTATTGTGTTTTTTACCCTCTTTTTTGATTTTTTCAATATTTAATCAATATGGATTTTCACTTTTAAAATATGTTGAATTTTTATTAAATATCTCGGTATCTCTAGGTTCTTGGATTTCTATAATTGCTATTTTTTTAGTAGTTTATTTTTCTATGAGCAAGATTAAGTCAAAGAAAAAAAGAATAATTGTTTTGGTTTTGATAACTTGTTTCATCTTAGCCTATGTTATTTTTTATCTCTATGCTAATTTCCTTTTGGGGAATGATGTCTTGGTTAAACTCTCTGTAGATAAAGAAAATCTTTTCTTCGATGATAATTCTACTCAAAGTTTGAAATTCACAATGTCTGCGCTGGTAAATCCTTTTTGTATTGCTCAGTGTCAATATTCATTTATAGATCTTAGTACTAGTGAGGAAATTGAATCTGGAGAGTTTAGTCTTGCTTCTGTTTTGCCTAGGACCCAGGAATATGTTTTTACTAGGGAAGGGCATGTTCAAGGACAAGCGCTTAATAGATTTGAGATAAAATGTCAAAGCAAAAAGACAATTTTATGTTATACTAGGGGGGAAGAAAGTGAAAGGGCCATACTCATCACCCTAAATTATAACATTACTCCAGAACAACAAGCAACGAACGAAATATCAAAAAATGAAATTATCTCTTTGGAAAAAATAATCCACAATCAAAGCCAAAATTTAGGATATGCGAATTCGGATATAAATATGTTAAATTATATTGCAAATGTAGAAGAACCATTCTCCCAATTTGATAAATTATCTAATACCTTTTCGGATTTAAATTCTTCTTTTGAGGAACTAAAACAATCATGGTTATCTCAAAATTATCCCCTATTTGAACAGGAATTTCCAAGTTTAAAAGAAAAAATTAATAATCTAGGTATCGAAGAGGATAAATTTCGTTTATTAGTTGGCTCGAATATCTCTAAATACAACGAATTGGTCCAGAGCCTTAATGAATCAAGGAATGTTCTTAAAAAGATTTCTTTGGAAAATCTTTCAGAAGAGTCATGTACTGATTTGAATGAAATAAGAACAAGGTTTAACGAAACTATGAAAGAATTCAAGAAGAAAGCTAATCTATCCTATAAAGAAATAATTGTTAATAAGATTTCCTTAGATGTAACAAGAGCTTATGAATTTCCAAATGAGAATAATAATCTTTTGTGCTCTCTATCAACCAGTTTAAATGAAGAAAATTTAAATGAAATAGAAATAATTAACTACAATCAAACAATTCCAGAATTTTATTTGGAAAACCCTTCACCTCTATGTTGTCTTTATGGAAAATGTGAAAAATGCTGCGATGAAGATTGCACGAATAAGAATTATCCTATAATCTTTTTGCATGGACACAGTTTTAATAAAAATACCCCTGCAGATTATAGTCTTGATGGATTTCAAAAAATAAAGGGAAATTTAACTGAAGAGAGATATATCGATGCTGGAAAAGTGGTGTTAGGCCAAACAGAGAAAAATGGATTATGGGGTAGGGCGAATGCACCAATAGAAATAACTGCAAGCTATTTTTTCGATATTTATAAAAGTGAAGAGGGAGAAACCATCATCACTTCAAAAACAGAGAGCATAGACACTTATTCTATAAGATTAAAAGAAATAATCAATACAGTAAAAGAACGAACAAATAAAGAGAAAGTGATAATAGTTGCTCATAGTATGGGGGGGTTAGTTACAAGAAGGTACGTGCAAGTTTTCGGCGAAAAAGATATAGCAGAAATAATTTTTATTACTGTTCCTAACCATGGGATAGAGGGGAATATTGAAAATTATTGTTCTTTGATAGGTTCGGAGATGGAATGTAAGGACATGTCTAAAGATAGTCTTTTAATAAATAGGTTAAATAATGCCCAAAATATGAGCATCATTTTAAATAACATTATTGGAACGGGTTGTGATATGAATGGAGAAAAAGGAGATGGTGTTGTAACAGAATCTAGCCAATATTTAACCTATGCAAAAAATTATTATGTAAATGGAACTTGTAATCAACTAGGTCTTGAATTTCTTCATGAGAAGATATTAGACCCAGAAAATTATCCTCAGGCTTATGAACTTATTAAAAAAATATTAAAAGAAGACGGAATTTAAATTTACTTTCTCTTGTTCTTCATCTTTGGTTCTTTTTCTAACCCCATCAAAATTGCTCCTACAAAAGCGGAGATTGTTGCTAAAAAAAAACTAGCATAAAGCAAGCCTTCGTTTATCGCTAATTGAAATAATCTGACAGAATCATAAAAAACATATATAAAAAAGGTCAATGCAAATCCATAGGCAAAAATCTTTTTTTTCTTGATGGCCGCAAACAAACAAAATATTACAATTATTGCCTCAAGAAAGATAGAAATTAATTGAATTAATATCGCCATTTTCAGCTCTTTATGGAGTTATAATGGATATGTTGTTTAAAAACCTTGTCCAATTAGCTATAGAAAGCAAATAATTAAAAAGTATAAAAAAGAATTAATTTCTATATAAAATGATAAAATTATATCATAAAAGAGGATTTGGTTTCTTAATTATTATATCAGTAGTTATCGCATCTTTTTTAGTTGGTTCTTTTACAATGTATGGACTTGAAAAAACAGGTATAGTAAAAACAAATAATTATCCTTGCTTAAACAATTCTGAGAATAGAATATCAATAGAGAATTTAGAAAAAGAGGGTTATTGCGGAGATGGTATCTGTAATGGAAGTTTAGAAGAAACTGGTGGATTGAAAGGAAGCTGTCCTCAAGACTGCATTTGTGGAAATGGGAAATGTGACCCTGGAGAAAATCCCAAAGAATGTAGAGAAGATTGTTGTGGATATTGTGGAGATGGAAGGTGTGTTGGTTATTCTTGCCAAGAAGATAATAAAACAAGTGAATACTATTGTCCTAAACAGACTGGGGGTGATTGTGGTAATATTTGTGGGAATGATTTTTGTGAAAAAGGTGAAACTCCTCAAAATTGCGAAGTAGATTGTATCTGGCAAAAATGCGGAGATGGTTTATGTACACCTGATGATGGAGGACCTGAATTATGCCCTCAAGATTGTGCTCCTAAATGTGGAGATTGTCTTTGCTCTGGAGAGGAGAGTTATGTAACTTGCCCTAATGATTGTGGATATTGTGGAGATTTATTTTGTAGCAATTGCACGCAGTTAGACGAAAATTTGAGAACTTGTAGCAAAGATTGTAATTAAGGAGATAATATTGATATAGAAATTCTTCTAGAATGATTTAAATACCTTTTATTATTTTAAAAAATTAATATATTAGAATAAAATGTATGAAAATATTTTACAAACCATAGGAAAAACACCTTTAGTTAAGATTAATAATTTCAAATTAAAGAAAGGAGTTAATATTTATGCTAAATTAGAGGGTTTTAATCCTAGTGGGAGCATTAAAGATAGAATTGCTTTGAAAATGCTTGAGCAGGCAGAAAAGGATGGTTCTCTAACCAAAGGAAAAACCATTATTGAACCCACATCAGGAAATACTGGTATTGGACTTGCTATGATTGGTGCAGTTAAGGGCTATGACGTGGAAATAGTGATGAGTAAAGCGGTCTCTGTGGAGAGAGTGAAGATGATAAAGGCTTTTGGAGCAAAAGTAACACAGACTCCTGCAGATCAAGGAACCGATGGAGCGATAAAAAAAGCAAGAGAGCTTGTTAAAGAGTTTCCTAGCAAGTACTTCATGCCTGATCAATTCTCAAATAAATATAACAAAATCGCACACTATAAGACAACTGCAGAAGAAATTTGGAAATCTCTTGATGGTAAAATAGACTATTTTGTTTCATCCATAGGAACTTCTGGGACAATAATGGGAACAAGCAAGTATCTCAAGGAAAGAAATAAAAAAATTAAAGTTGTTTGTGCTCATCCAGTTAAAGGACATTATATTCAGGGTTTAAAAAATATGGAAGAGGCCATAGTTCCAAGCATTTACGATCCTTCACAAATCGATGAGACCATTATGGTTGAAACTGAAACTGCATTTGAAACAGCAAGGCAAATTGTCAAAAAAGAAGGAATTTTTGTTGGCATGAGTAGTGGTGCAGCAATGTGTGCAGCATTAAACATTGCAAATAAAATAGATAAAGGGAATATTGTGGTCATATTTCCAGATAGAGGGGAGAAATACCTCAGCACTACTTTATTTGATACAAAAGAATAGAAAATATAATTAAAGAATTTCTTCCAACATATAAATTCCATTTGTTTTTATTCTATAATCGTTAGAATATAAAACTTCATCAAAAAGTGTCTCAAATATTCTCGCTTCTTTAGAATGTTTTTCTTTCATATACTTTTTCAAAGCTTTGGCCTTTGAAATAGTTCTGGCAACCCAAATTCCACCCCAATCATTTTTTCCTTCCATAATTTGACTTGAAGAAAGAAAATACCATTCTCCTGGGGAATATTGCAATATGTTTGGATTTCTACGAAGCCCAAGAGATTTCAATTCATTTGTAACAACTTTAAATCCGAAATTGTAAACTTTATTATCTGAAGTGATTGTATAAATTTTAACCATGTTATTGGGTCTTAAATTGAAATATATAAATATTTATACCCTTTTGGGAGTTTGATTTATTAGGAAAATATGGAAAAAAAGAATATTTTATTTACAAGAGTTTATCTTGATAAAAACTATGACTATATTAGAGAAAACGCTTCAAATACTTCTTTTAGATTTACTTATTTTAGAGAAGGATCATATGGTCTAAGATTTATTAAACAAAATATCCCTGAAATAGAAATATTAGAAAATCCTACATTTGAAGAATTTAAAAAAAAGTTAAAATCAAAAAAATATGATATAGTCGGATTTTCTTTTTATCTTTATGAAGTTCCAAGAATTATTGAAATGATAAATTATTCTAGAAGTATTGGAGTTAAAACAATCTGGGGAGGAAATTATGGAGTTTTAACCCAGGGAATAGAAAAATATTTTGATAAACTCTTTATTGGTTATGCGGAAGAGGAGATAGCAAGAGAACTAAAAAAAGAAATTAAAAAAATAAAACATCCTCTGATAATTAGACATGTTGGAACTCCTTTTGGGCTTCAAATTCTTAGAGCAGGAGTTATTCAGACAATAAGAGGATGTTCATTTAAATGTAAATTTTGTCAAACGAATTCTTTTTGTAAAAAAGTTAGTACTATCCCTATAGAAAGTATTGATGAAGTATTAAGAGAATATAAAAGAAGAAAAATTAGAGAAATTTTTATAACAGATGAAAATTTTGGATTAATAAAAGATTATTCTGATAAAGTTGTGGATTTGATGGAAAAATACCAACTTAACTGGTATGCTATGAGCAGAGGCGATATAATTGAAAAAAATCTTGAAAAATGGAAAGAAAAAGGATTAATAGGTGTCTTTATTGGTTTAGAAAATTTCTCTCAAAAAAATCTAGATTATATGGGAAAAATGATTTCTGGAGAAAAAATAATCGAATTAATAGAAAAACTGAATAATCATAATCTATTAATTATAGGATTTTATATGGTTGGTTTTGAAGATGAAACAAAAGAATCTATACTCAAAGATATAAAAAAATTAAAATCGCTAAATTTGGATGTAACACAATTATGTATTCTCACACCATTCCCTTACACCCCTTTATGGGATTATACTGAAAAAAAATTTGGTATCTGGGATAAAGATTATTCCCACTTTGATACTAAAAGTTTAGTTTGGAATCATCCCAAATTAAAACCAAAAGAGATGAGACTCTTGCTAGAGAAATGTTTTAAAATAGTCTCTTCAAGAGAGAGTTTTTTCAATAGTTTCAAAAAAATGTATAGAAAATATACCCAAATATATGGAATTCGTGAGGGACTAAAATATATGTATATGGGAATAATTAATGCAACTTTCTATCGTTATTTTACAAAAGAAACTGAACCTTTCTTTTTTAAATAAATATGCAGCGGAGATAGGCAAAGACATATTTTCTTAATTCATAGAGATTACTTCTTAATTTCAAGTATTCTATTTGTTAAATCGCGTATTGGTTTTATTGAAACCTCTGTTCCTGTTTCACCATGTTCTGCATATTCAAACGGATTATCCAAATCTTTAATCAAAAGAATCATATATATTACTAGGAAAGATACGATCATTGTAAAAAAGACAGATTCATAAAAAGGCTCTACCTTTAGGACTAATAACCCTGCCACAATAAAGAACGCGAGTGTTTCAACGATAGCATAGGCAGATTGAACAAACGATAAATCTCTTATACTGTCTATTCTAACAATCATTTTTCTTAGATTGCTTTGTTCATTTTTCATTCTTGAGAGAAATCCAGCTTGCATTACGCTTTCGAATTCAGCAAAGTAATTATTCATATAATGCAATTTTTCTATAAGGTTCTTTGTTCTTTCTTTTCTATAAAACCATTCATTTATTGATTTAAGAAATTCTTTATAATAGGCAATAAAATCCTTTGTTAACTTGCTTCCTTTGTTTTTATTAAGAATATAAACTTCATCATATAGAACTTCTAAACTTGCAGCCATCTCTCCCGGCAACTTTTCGCTTTCTTTATAGTCTGATATAACTCCGGTAATCAAGAAACCGATTAGGAAAGTGGTAGCTGCAATTAAACTTGTAAATAAGGCATTTAGGGCAACTATTTCTAAACCATATTTATGAAAAAGTAATTTTAAAATGAAAATTCCAATCATAATAGGAATAATTTTCACTACCAAATGCCACTTTTTCATTTGAGGAATTAACTTTTTTAACTGCATAATTTAAAAAATAAAAATTAGATATATAAAGTTTTTTGTTTTTTTAATAAAAGAATAAGTCTAAATCTGTCCAGTTTCGTTGAATTTCTTCATAAGTTTTTCAACTATCACTTGAGGAGCAAATCCTTTTCTACTGCAACTTTTTGCAAAATCATCATAAATTTTTCTATCAACAGTATAGTCTATTCTCATTTTTTGAGGACCTGGTGGTGTTGCTGCCATAAATATATTAAATTATATTAGTATATAAATCATTGCAGAAATAAACATTTTTATAGTTTAATTTCTTTAATAGAACTATGGAGAAAAATAAAGAAACATTAGAGCAAATAAAGAATAAATGTGAGTCTGACTTAGTAGATATAGTGGGTGGGACAATGAATTTAGTAGAATTATATGAGGAATTGAAAAATATGAAAAAAAATTCTGCAGAGTATATTATTATTTTAATGGAGAGGGATAAAGACATAAAGAAGTACAAAACTACTCTCTATCTTACTCGAGAGGATTCTAAGAATTATAAATAAAAAATAAAAATACGATGGAATCCCAATTACAAAAAATAATAGAAAAAGAAACATTATGTAAAGATTGGAAAAGAGAAGTAATCTACTGCAAAGCCTACAAGGAACCTTTCTGTCCTCTAACTTGTACTTATTCTAAAGATATGCTCAAACCAGAAGATTACATGGTTGGTATGGAGAACTAAGGAGTAAAGATAGCGGGGGTGGGTTCAGGACATTTTGTCCACGGGGTGGCTATTTTTTAGAAAGAAACAAATCTTCGTTTTCTCTATCCAAAGAATCTAATAGACTTTTGTATTTCATATATGGTTCTCTTTCCTTATCAAGATAAATTGTTGGGATTTTTTGATTATGGCTTCCCAAGCATTCCTCTCCAACATACCAAAATTTTGGTTTTTCAAATTCACCATTCCCTTTATTTTTTCTCCAAAAGTAATAAGAACGATTACTTTTACCATACTCGGTTGTTAAATGTATGCTATTAATCATATCTTCTTTTCCGTCTTTGTTAACATCATAAAATGCTCCCTGCCTCTCAAAATTAACTACGTTCTGGTTTCCAGATACATGAGCTACTTTATTTTCAACACTTGTTCTCTGATCACAACTCATTAAACATGCGATTGTAACGAGGGGAAGTACAATTTTTTGAATTACTCTTGGAACTTTCATATTTTTTGAATAGATTAATAGTTTATAAATATTTCCATAATGTTGTAACTTTAAAGTAACATAGAAAAGTATAGCGGGGGTGGGATTTGAACCACACGACCTCCGGGTTACCCAGACTGGAATCAGAGATTCCGTCAATAAGCGCCGCAGCGGCGTCACTTATGGGCCCGACGAGCACTCCAGGCTGCTCTACCCCGCTTTATGCAAGAGCAAAGCTCTTGTATTCCTCGTATAACGAGGATTTCTGTATACTAAATCATATTTATGACAACTTTTAAAGGTTTCTAACGGAAGAAACATTATTACGCCACCACGGGGAATCGAACCCCGGAGCCCAAAGGGCCACGATTTCCAATCGTGTGCACTACCATTATGCGATGGTGGCTTTAAATGACGCGAACATACGTTCACATCATAATGCGATGGTGGCTTAAGCTTTTATCGTATACAATTTCCTTCGGAGGCAATTAAAGAAATTGCTTCTCCTTATCTAAAGGAAGGTTTGATAAAGGAAACCTTGGTTTCCATTATTATGCGATGGTGGCTTTGAATATTATTTTAAACTAGAAATCTCTCTTAAATGTTTTTATTTTTCTGATTCTCTTTGTCTCTGACCAGACATGTAGAAAGCTTTGTTAGAGATAGTTTCTTTTATTTTTCCATCTCTTTCATATATGGCGGTTGATTGAGGAAGAGCGAATTTTCCTAAAACTCCTATCTTTGAATAAATTATGTAATTTATTATTCTTATTTCTCCCTCTTCAAGTCTATCAAAATTCCATTCTAATCTTCTATTAGCCTCGTCAACTCTTGAAGGGGCTTCTTTCCCAAAGTGTTCGTATAACTTTACAAGGTGAGGAAGTCTATCTATTAGAGAGATATTTAGAACAGTTCTTCTTGCCTTTAATATCACAGATACCTTCAATGCAAATTCTCCCCCTTTTGCTTTAACAAAAGAGATTCTCTTACTTATCACCAAATCTGATTCGGAATATCTCTTAGCTACGATAACAATAATAAGAACAAATATAATGCACAATAATGGCCAAGTCCAGTTTGTTTTAGATTCAATTACTAATGTTTCCCCTGGCTGTACTGAGTTTTTCCAGAAATAATAAACTGTAGAACCTGTTCTTTCAACACTAGTAGGTTCAAGATTAAAACTTGTGAAAATTCTAGAAATAATATTTTTCTTTATTATAGTCTCGGAGTCTATTACAGTGTTTCCATCATTTTTCTTCTTGATAATTTCAGTATTTATTATAATTCCTTCATTTGTCTTTGTGGTAACCAATAAATCTTTTTGTAAAAAATTTATTACTGCTTCAACATTAGCAGTTTTTTCTTCAGCAGTTATCTCTGCATTAAGAGTATAAAATCCTGCCGTCAATTCTTTAAAATCTTCTTTATTAAGTTGGATTGTAAATTCTTTTTGTTTATTCGGACCCAAGGGGAATGTTTCTTCTAATTTAAAGAAAGGAGAATTAAATTTAGCATTTACTTCTTTCAAATTAAAGCTCTCTCTGTTGTAAACATATATCTTCACAGTATTGGAAGTAGGATCTACTTCTCCAGAACCAAGTTCAAAAAGATCTTCAAAATCTATTATTCTAAGAATTAAAGTTTCTTTCACTTCGGAAGAATCTTTTCCTTTAATATAATAGGTAAAGCTATACCCTCCTCTTTCTTTTATTTCGCCTATAGGAGAAATTTCTAATCTGACATCTCTTGTTTCGTCTTCTTTGATATTAACTTCTCCCACTGGAGACATTTCAAATCCAACTAGATTGTAAAACTCAAAAGAATCAGATTCACCATTGTTAGTTATTTTTAAATCAAAAACTGCTGGCTGATTAATTCCAGGAACATAAACTTCATTATAGCTTTGTTTTGCGATATCGATATTTATTGCCAAAATACTAGGAACAGTTAATAGAAGAATTGTAAAAATTAAAATCACGCTTTTCATAAAAAACTATTGGAAAGAACTGTATATAAATATTTTCTTTTTATTTCTTACCCTCTATATCTAAATAGGATTTTGCTTGTCCTAGGAAATCGTTACACAAGTCTGCTAGTTTATCTTCTAACTCTTCTACTCTGGAAGGAATGACCCATTTTTCATATACCCCTCTTAAAAACTTCAAAAATCCGTTTTGCTCAAACTTAGATTCGTAATCTCTTAGAAGAGTACCAGTTACATTGGTCTCAACAGTCCCTTTATTTGTATTTATTTTATTACCGTTATAAGTAATCTCTATCTTCTTCATATTTATTACTTTAAATTTTACTTTTACTTCAAATTTAAAATAATCTGTAATTTTTTTTGTACAACTCCACTCAACATCAATTTCTTTTGCGTCTCCTTTTAGCTTCTCAACATATTTATCTTCTACCAGCCAAAAACCCTCGTCTTCTAACCAATCATGACAGAATTTGTAATACTCCGCAAAATTAAAAATCTCTCCATATTTTACCTTACTTGAAAATATCTTTTCCTTTTCTACCATTTTATCCTCTTTTGTTAATTATAGGAGTTAGAAGAATAATATTTAAATATCTATCGAAAGAGTGAAATATATTAAAAATGGTTATGGGCTATCGTTTTATGCAATCTGGCCAGGAGACAATATTTCCTCCCGGATTTGCTATTTTAATTTTTTTCTCCTAGAGTTTAGGGCCAATAAAACAATAATTACCACAAAAAATAAAGCTGTTCCAGCATATGCAAGAAAATTGGTTTCTGGTTCAGGAAAGAAAAATAGTATAAGAATCCCAATTATCACAATTATGGGAATCGCATAATTAAATTTCATTATTTATATTTAAAATTTCCCCCTTCAATTTTTATAGCCTTTCCATTTATGATTGCATCAGCAATTTTTTTTCTTGCCGATAAGACTAACCTGTGAAAGGTAGGTTGTGAAATTTTCATCTTTTTTGCACATTTTTCCTGTTCAAATCCTTCTAAATCTTTTAATCTCACAGCTTCAAATTCATCCACTTGCAACATTACCTCTTCTAATTCAATTAAAGAAATTCCTCTCGGTTTAAAGTAAGTTACATTCGGCTCTAACTTTACTCTTCTACATGTAGAGGGTCTTACCATAATGAATTTATATTCATAATGTTATTTAAAGTTTACTAAAATAAAAAAATAATAGTTATTATGGGCCAATTTTGAAGTTATACCCCAAAAATTTTTGAGAGTACGAAAAATAATAGCCCTCCAAGAATTATTCCTGTAGTCGTTAAAGAATGATTTCCATATCTTCTAGCACAAGGAATTAGCTCATCTAAGGATATAAAAATCATAACCCCTCCAGCGAAAGCCAAAGAATATGGAATTAAATTGCTATAAGAAATTAAAAAAAATGCTGCAATTAAAGCGCCAATTGGTTCAACTAATCCGGAGAATAATGCCACTTTAAATGATTTCCATTTCGATAAACCGCTCTTATACAAAGGTAAAGCAGTGGCTATGCCCTCTGGGATATTATGCAAAGCTATTGCGATTGCAAGAAAAATTCCGAATTTAGGAGCAAGCATATAACCCACCCCTATGACTATTCCTTCGGGGAGATTATGTATTGATATTCCTATAGCGGTTAATACACCCGTTTTAAATAACTTGGAATCAAAAACATGATTTTCTTTCTCATTAAAATGTATGTGCGGAATCAAAAAATCAATTAAGAACATAAATAAAGCACCTAACGAAAGACAGATTATTGTTATTAGAATACCACTTAATTTTAAGGATTCATTAATTAATTCTAAAAAAGATAAAGCAATCATAAATCCTGCAGTTGTTCCCATTAAAAAACCGAATAATCTTTTTCCAGGTTTTCTAATAATTGCAATTAAACCGCCTACACCCGTCGCCAATCCCGCTAATAAGCTTAACAGAAAAATATTAAGGATTGGATTCATAAAGTACTAATCTATTTTTAGTTTATAAATATTAATTTTAAAAATAAAAGAGATAAAAAAATTAATTCATAGCCTTTAGTCTTTTTTTAATAGTTTCTTTCTCGGCTTCTATGTCTTTTAGGTCTGCTTCAAGGATTTTCTTTTCTTCGTCTTTTGAGAACCCTACTGTAAACTTTTTTGGGCAAGAGGCAAATCTCCCTTTACCCAAGCTTCTCCTGACTCCTCTACGCATACCTCTCCCGCAAGGTCCTAAACCTCCTCCAATCATAGATCCTTTCTCATTTGGTCCTGTTCCATCTTTTCCTGGCATTTTATTTTTCCTCCTAGGTTTTATTTAACTAAAAGAAACTGAATTAACAGTTTCCTTTTTTTCCGCCTTTCTTTTTTCCTATTCCTTTTCCACTGGCTCTTCCTTTACCTTGTCCTCTTCCATCTCTTGGTCCAGTTGAATCGCTTCTTGGTCCTGTTCCATCTCTATTTGGCATTTTAATCTTCTCCTAGCTTTTAAGCTAATTTAGTTATGAATATATATTCATAATACTATTTAAATGTTTCGAAGAAAAATATCTAAAATTTTATAAATTAAATATAATAAAAATAAAAATAAAAATAAAAAAAAGCTTTTACTCAGAGGCTAAAAATGCCCACCAACGTTTCTTGGTTTTTATTATTTCCCCTGTTTCTGCATCAATTTGGGCTTCAACACCTAAATCTACTTTAAATAATCCTAGAATTTTTGCTGGTTTTTTAGCTTGAATCTCATAAACTGCTTTTGATTCTTCTCCTTTTCCAACTTCTTTAAGTTCAATTTCACAACCTGTTTCTTCACACTTTGCACCTAAAACTTCTAATGCTTTTTCAGAAGCAGTATTAGGCATTATCTTAATTTCTGCTTTCATACCATTTGAAAGTTCCGCAAAAGATTTTCCATCTGTTCCTTGAGACATTTTCATCTCAGTCTTTGCTTCAGCACTTCCATTTTGAGATTTTATTGTAGAACCGAATTCAGAATTGGTTTCAATTTTTAATTGAGAAGATTCCCCTTTATTTGCAGTTTGTGTAGCAACTTGATGTTCATAGCTAGAGCCGTTTTCACTTCCTATCTCAGAAACTACCGATTCCTTTGAATTGTCTTGAATTGATTGATTTTCGGAATTTCCCGCCCCCAGAACTGAGTTTACTCCTGCTCCAGCATTTTCATTAGCCGCAAAAACAAATGAAATTACCATTAAAGATATTAAGAGAAATAAAAATATTTTTCTCATTATTTTCCACCCCCTTTCATTTTTTTCAAAAAAATATTTTTTGTCATACCTCTTACCCATTTCCAATGTAATACAAAATGAACTAATGCTAGGATGATAAATATAATTCCACTCCAATCATGAACTGTAGACCAATTTCCTTTAATTATCCCTAAGAAGGTCTGATAACTCCCTTGCCTTACTCCTGAAGGAAGAAAAAAGAATATCACCAGAGCAGTTATGGCTGTTAATAGAAAAGACACCACCATTAAAAAATCAACTATATAATTTATTATGGGCTTTTTCATATACTCTATTGTTAAAATGAGTTTATAAGACTTATGAGAATCACTGAAAGGTTCTAAAATATTTGATAAAAACTTTTCCTCCAAATTAATCTTTGCAGTTTTCACAAATCCAATCTCCATCTACTTTGTAAATTAGACCGGAATTTCCGCATTCTGAGCAAAGTCCTTCTTTGAATTTTTCTTTGAGTCCTAATCTTTTTAATTTTTCTTCCTCTTCTCTTATTTTCTCAATTTCTTCGAACTCTGGATAAAATTCTGGATTAAAGCTTAAGATATCTTTTATAGTAATTAGCCCAACTAATTCTTTTCCTTGGACAACCGGAAGTCTGTTGAATTTCAACTTTTTCATTCTTTTTATAACTTCTTTGATTGTCGATTCTGGTTTTATTGTGGCTATCTTTTTAGGAGAAATATCCTTTGCTTTTATTTTTTTTAAATCATCTTTTGATTTTTTACAAGAGCCCAAAGAATATCTTCTTGAGAAATAAACCCCTTTAGCTCTTTTTTTTCAATTAGAACAAGGCTACCTATTTTCTTTCCAACCATTTTTTTTGCACATTCTAATAAAGAAGCATCCGGGCTTATGGTGATTGGTTCTCTAGTCATGACATCTAAAGCAAGAATCTCGCCCATACTTTCCAAAGAGGGTTTATACTTATAAAGATTATTTAATACTTGAAAGTGACTTTAAATATAACAATCTTTAAATAAGAAAGTATCGAGAGTAAGTTATGTCAGAAAAACCAGTTGTTCTAATGCCAGAAGATATCCAAAGACTAATAGGGAGAGATGCTCAAAGAAACAATATTCTTGCTGCAAAAATGGTTGCAGAAGTTGTAAAAACAACTCTTGGGCCAAAAGGAATGGATAAAATGCTCGTTTCTCCTACTGATGAAATAATTGTTACAAACGATGGAGCAACTATATTAAAAAAAATGCAGATTGAACATCCTGCAGCTAAAATGATTGTAGAAGTTGCCAAAACTCAAGAGGCAGAAGCAGGGGATGGAACAACAACCGCAGTTATGATTGCAGGAAGACTTTTGGAAAACGCAGAAAAACTCCTTAATATGAAAATTCATCCAACTGTAATCGCAAAAGGATATAGTATGGCTGCGAGCAAAGCCCAAGAAATTTTAAAAGAAATTGCAATAAAAATTTCTCCTGAAGATGATGAAGTTCTAAAACAAATCGCAATGACTGCTATGACTGGAAAGGGAGCAGAACATGTAAAAGAAAAACTTGCAGAAGTAATTGTAAAAGCAATAAAACAAGTTCAAGTTAATGGAAAAGTTGATTTGGATGATATTAAAATAGAAAAATCCAAAGGAGAAGAGGCAGGAGATACTCATTTAATTTCTGGAATTGTTTTAGATAAAGAAAAAATTTCTACAGAAATGCCTCCGTTTGTAAGAAACGCTAAAATTGCTTTGATAGATTTTGCACTCGAATTAAAAAATCCAGAGATTGATACTAAAATATCAATAACTTCCCCAGAACAGCTCCAAGGATTTTTAGACCAGGAAGAAAGGACAATAAAAGAAATGGCTGAAAAAATAAAATTTTTGGGAGCCAATGTTGTCTTTTGCCAAAAAGGAATAGATGAATATGTAAAATATCTTCTTTCAAGACAAGGAGTATATGCCTGCTCAAGAGTTTCTAAAAAAGATTTGGAGAGATTATCAAAAGCTACGGCAGGAAAAATTGCAAATAACTTAAATGATTTATCTTCTTCAGATTTGGGAACTGCAGAACTTGTTGAAGAAATAAAAAAAGCAGGAAATGTTTTTACTTATATCAAAGGATGCAAAAATCCTAAGGCTTTAACAATTTTAGTCCAAGGCGGAACAGAACATATTGTTGATGAAATTGAGAGAGCAATTCAAGACGGAATGGGAGATATTTTCTCTTCATTAAAATCTTGTCTAATAGTTCCTGGGGGAGGAGCAATAGAAATAGAATTATCTAGAAGGTTGAGGCAATTTGCACAACTTCAAAGCGGAAGAGAGCAATTAGCTATACAAGAATTTGCTTCTGCACTGGAATTTATTCCATCTACTCTCGCTGAAAACGCGGGATTAGACCCAATTGAAATTTTAACTGAATTAAAATCAAAACATGACGCAGGGGATAAAAATGCAGGATTGAATTTATTCAATAATAAAATTGAAAATATGGTTATTGCAAAAATAATAGAACCTTTGAAAATAAAAAGTCAAGCAATAGCTTCTTCTTCAGAAGTTGCTGTAATGCTTCTAAGGATAGACGATGTTATTGCTTCTTCAGGAAATAAAAAAGGAATGAATTATACTGGAGAGAATCAGTTTTGAAATGAAAAAAGATAAATTGAAAGAAAAACTAGATAAGAAAGCATACGAAAGCATTAGAGAGATCGTGGCTACAGTGGTTGAAACAAAAAGAAAAAGAAGTGAATTATTAAAACAACCGCCTATTTATAAAACTCAAGATGATAAAACTTTAGAACAAATAAAGAAAAAATGTAATTCTAAATTGACAGACATAGTTACTGGTCCTATGAACATCTCTGAATTAAATAAAGAGTTAGTAAATGTAATGTGCCATCGTTCTCCAGAATATGTTGTTATTTTAATTGAGAAAAGACATGATTTAGGAAAATACCAAGGCTCAATTTATATCACTCATGAAGATTTTAAGAAATATAAATAGAATCTCTTTCTTTATTAAAAATTTCTTAGATTAAAAAAGTTCCATAAATAACACAGGCAAGAATTATAACTGAAGCAAGAATATTTCTCCAAGTAGGTTTTTCTTTTAAGAATATCCAAGCAAAGGTGTATATAAAAATTGGACTAAGCATAAGAACAAGAGTAGTAGAAATAACTCCTAAATGTACATATCCATAATAGACTATGACTCTGTAGAGGACCCATATCGCCCCTATCCCTAGCATTCCAAAATAAATAGAATTATCTAATCTTTTATTTTTCGGACGTAATAGGATAACTCCTAATAAAAAAAGAGAAACACATCTTATAAAATAGAAAGAAAATGCAGAATAATAATCTAAAACTAATCTGGATGTTACTAATTCTAAAGCAAAGAAAAAACTTCCAGCTAGAGCAGCAATAAAATACTTATTGAAATCGAGATGGTGTTTCTTTACGTGAGAAAAAAATAATGCGGCAGCAGCAATTAGCGCAGGATAAATTATTTTTGGATTAGTCTCATAAAGGTTTGAACCAAAAAATAAACTAAATAACAGAACAAGTAAAATTAAAAAAATGTTTTCAGATATCCTTGCAGGTTCTAAACTAGAAATTTTATCTCCTTTTATAGAGTAGAAATTAAAAAGATTTGCAATTAGTGCAAAAATTATGATTAAACCAAATATCAAAATATTTTTTAGTTCAATGGCTTGAGAAGAAACTTGCCAAAAAAAATAAAGGAAAGGAAGCATGACTAGGGTTATCGCAAGAAATTCTAAACAATGATGAAGTTTTACATTTGTTTGTTTTTTCTTCAGAATAAACCTTTCCATAATTGTCCCGCCAGCTAAAGCGAGTGCTCCAAGAAAAGGATATAGTACCATCTTTTTGTAAAGTAGTAAAGGTTATTGGTTTTAAAAAGATTGAGTTTTATAAAATAAAGAAAAGAGTAGAATTGTTTTTTGTTATAATTAGATTTATAAATTAATTCTGTTAGAGTATTATGAATAAAAATGAGGAATTATTTTGTAACATCAGAAAGTGTAACGGAAGGACATCCAGATAAAATTTGTGATAATATTTCTGATGCAATATTGGATAACCTTCTACGCCAAGACCCCTATTCAAGAGTTGCCGTTGAAACCATGGTAACAACCGGGAGTGTTCATGTGGCCGGTGAAGTTACCACTAAAGGATATGCAGATATACAATCTATCGCTAGAAATGTCTTGAAAGAGATAGGATATACTGATCCTAAATTCGGAATAGATTCTGAAGATGCAGGAGTATGGATAAGTGTTCATGGACAAAGCAAAGATATTTCGCAGGGAGTTACAGAAGCAGAGAATAAAGAACAAGGGGCAGGAGATCAGGGAATGATGTATGGTTTTGCTTGTAATGAAACTCCTGAATTAATGCCTATGCCCATTATATTGGCGCATAAACTTGCAAAAAGACTTGCAGATGTTAGAAAAAATGAAATAATACCTCATCTAGGACCAGATGGAAAAAGCCAGGTTACAATTGAATATGAAAATAATAAACCAAAAAGGATTGATGCTATTGTTATCGCCCAACAACATAGAGAAGAAATTTCTGAAGAGGATTTAAGAAAAGATATTTTGGAAAAAGTTATTTTGCCTATATGTTCCAAACTTATGGATAAAAATACAAAAGTACATATCAATGCTACCGGGAGATTTGTTCTAGGTGGACCAGAAGGGGACACGGGAGTAACAGGGAGAAAGATTATTGTGGATTCTTATGGCGGAGTTGGAAGACACGGAGGCGGAGCTTTCTCTGGAAAAGATCCTTCAAAAGTTGATAGAAGTGGTGCTTACATGGCGAGATATGTTGCTAAAAATATTGTTGCTGCCGGTTTGGCACAGAAATGTGAAGTCCAAATAAGTTATGCCATCGGAGTTGCAAAACCAACTTCTGTAAATATAGACTGTTCTGGGACAAATAAAATTCCTGAAGAAAAAATTATGGAATTAATTTTAAAAAACTTTGATATGAGACCAAGAGCAATAATAGAGACACTTAAATTGAGGAGACCAATTTATAGAAAAACTGCTTCCTACGGACACTTTGGAAGAAATGATGCAGATTTTACTTGGGAAAAAACGGATAAGGCTGAAATTTTGAAAAGAGAAGCGGGATTATAATAACTGAATAATTCTTTATTTGTACATTCCAAAACCAGACCCATGGTAACTATCATCATCCAACAGAGCGTCAATTAAAACAAATGCCTGCTTACGATATTTCTTTCGAGTTATAATTGAAACTGTTTGTATAGGGGGCGCATCCCCCTGAATGGATCTCAAATACGTACGAGGGATATCATTAAAATTTATTCCAAAATTAAAAGCAATATTTCCAATCTTCTCTGCTCCATCTTTTCCAAAACTCGCAATTATAAATCCATCTTTTGTGAATTTTTCAATACGATAATTTTCTCCACTGTAGCTCCCTACTGGAGCAAATCTTATACTTTTGTCTTTACTGAACTTTACTCCATCAATTTTTTCCCCTTCATTAACCACTTTTTCTAAATTCTTAATATCCAATTCATAATTTCTCTTAGTTGAATCACTATCTTGAATAACATAAACGCCATCCCGAGTCCACAAATTTCTATTAAAAACGAATAGTCCCTCATCCATTAAATTTCTTATTGCGGATTTCTCTATTCTCTTTCTAATTTTAAAAAATTTATAATTACCTTCTTCAGGACTATAAGCTGCCTGAATCAAAGAAGAAACTTCTTCTCCTGTTGAGAGTCTATATCCCTTATCCAAAATTTGGCTTCTAACGTTTCTATAACTCTCCCTTCCTACAGAAATATAATTAAATGTTTTTTCTTTAACTCCCATGATTTTCCATAATTATAATATATTTAAAGGTGTTTATTTATTTCAATATTCGAATATTCCCACTTAAACATTTGAACTGCTCTATGAACTATATTCTTCTGTGCTTCAATCCTTTTATCCAAAGAAATATTTAATGCAGGAGTTTCAATTGTTAAAACCGTATCCGCATTAATTCCAGTAACAATATTTCCTTCAAAGAATATTTTTTTTGCTGAAAGAAATTCGTCTATTGAACCATCTTGTACTGGCCCGACGATACCATTTATTATAGGTTGATTAAATCTTGTCATGCCTTGTGTTTCTATTCCCACAATATTTTCCAACTCTTTAACCATTGCTTGTGCATATTTGTCATTTATTCCATATTTTCCTTGAGAATAAATATACCCTTTACTAAGCCCATCATCTTCATGAAAGTTTAAAGAAAAACATATAGGCTGCCTTTTATCTCGTTCCAATAGGTATCTTGTTATTTTATCGCATTCTATACTTGAAGGGGCATTTATTCTAGGATTTTGTAATGTGTCGTTCAATAAGAAATGTTCTGCATCTCCTGCACTTAGACCTTCCTTATTACTTTCGTTAGACTCTAGATATCGTTGATTTTTGCTATATCCTAAAGGATTACATAATGGTAGAATTATTGTAGGAACCTCTGAAAGTTCTTTTGTAATGTACTCAAGATTTTGCGCGAGCATATTTGGACCTGCAGACTCTTCTCCGTGTATCCCCCCCATAATCAATAGTGCTGGCCCTGGAAAATGATTACGTATTCCTAATATTTTGTAATGCCCGCTATTCTCTGTTCTAAATGAGGAATCACTAATTGTATCTACTTTCCAATATCGCATATTTACATTAATAAATGTCGAATATAATTTGAAAAGAGACATTTTGTCTTTCGAAATAACTTTGTCTGTAATATTTTTATTCATATTATTTTCTTGAATTATTTACATATTTTCTTCTAAAAATATAATTCTCTAAATTTTTTGGCGCAGTGCCTTCGGAACTTTCGCATACTCCACGCACCCTAATGTATTTCAAGTCCCTATCTTCTCCATTAAGAACAGACCTGAAGCCGCAACCAATCCCATGAAACCACATTTGTCTTGCAAATGGTTTGTTCTCCAAATCTGCGGTCCAAATAGGCATTGAATCAATTCCAACTTCTTTTAAAAATTCCCCATATTTTTTTGCGTCTTCGCCAAAAGCATAAACTGTTATATCACAATCTCCAAATCTATTTGTTGGAACTGATTTAACGGAAAGTTCAACCGAATCCACCAAAGCTTGTTCAACCTGTTCGTCAGTTAAATAAAAATCTTCTCCATTTCTATGACAATCGGTTGCCTTTTTTGCATTTGTCATTATGGGAGAATTTTTAGTAAGAAATTTGCCTTTATTGGAAACATAAACAATTCCTTCTCTTGTCCAATTTCCATACTGAGAAATATAAGAAGATTTTCCTTCCTGCATTCTTAATCTTGCATTTTCCTGAAGAGAAATAATTCTATAATTTGCTTTTTCTAAAGCCTTTTTTCCTTCGTCAAAAGGTGCAGCTACATAAGCAGAATTATCTCTCCTTGGTTTTATATCTTTAATTATTTCCATGTTTTCTTCTAGAAAAAGATACTTATAAATATTTCTTTTATGTTCTTCTTGAATAGAAGTAACAAATATAAGGATAAAGAGAAAATCGCTTGATTTAACCACAAAGGCTCTATGCGCAAGCCGGGAATCGGACCCGGGCCTCATCCTTGGCAAGGATAAGTTCTACCACTAAACCACTCGCGCTTAAAAGAAACCCGCTGGTTCCTTTTGAACCTCCTCAAAGCACTGAACGATGATTTCTAATTGCCTCTGAGGAAATCATACTAAAAATAAATATTAGAACAGGTTTAAAAATATTTATGAAGGGTGTTAATATTTATTAGAACAGGTTTAAAAATATACAAGTTCTTTTTTCTTCATTCCTTCCAACTTTTCCAAATCAGAAGGAATATTAACCTTATAAGGGCAGCTAATTTTTCCCCAATTTTTATCAAATATATGCATGTTTAAATAAGAAGCATGGCATATTTGACCATTCTCACCTAAGGCATACATACAATTAACATAACTAGAAATTATATTTGAATTTGGAATTTGAATGATATTTACGATGGCATCTACAGCCTTCTCCAAGGATTCCTTTCCTTGAAAGTTTCTCCCTTTACATTTAATATGAAATTCAAGAGGTTTTTCTGCTTTTTCTACCATCCTATTCTCATTGATATTAACTTTTTAAGAATTTGTATATTTGAGAAATATAGCCTTAATTCGGCTAAATTTAGTCTACTTGTCTCGGTTTAAATTAAATAAAAAAAATAAAATTTTATGCTAAGCTAGAAAAGAGAATTAAAATCTCTTAGGTTTAGGCATAGTGGCATAACATTCTCTACAATAGACAGGCTTACCTTCTGTTGGTTTGAATGGTACTTCGCATTCTTTTTTGCACTTGCTACAAGTAGCTTTATGCATTTCTCTTGGTCCAAAATTGTCTCTTCTTGGTCCGCCAAAATTGTTGAATCCCATATTTCTTTAATCCTCCAATGTGTTTAATTACATACCTAAGAAATCGTTCGATATACTTACGTACTGATAAAAATAGATTTGGGTGGCTTATAAATGCATGCTTTGGTCAATTCTCTTAAAAAAGCAAAATATGGACCTACGCAGGATCGAACTGCGGAGTCCTCGGTGTAAATAATATTAATAAAAACCTTATTTTATTAATAATAACCTATTGAAACCATTTATTTTAATGGTCCTGGAAGGAATCGGACCTTCGCTTCCTCGGCTTTTAGAAAAGATAACATTTAAGCCGTCTTTTCTTGTAAACGAGGTGTTCTGCCATTAGACTACAGGACCTTTTAATTAAAAGAGATTGTTAGTTTATAAAAGCTATTTTTAGTCTTTATAATCTTCACAACTAATCTTTCTTATTGTCTTCTTCTCACATTTCCCACTGAATAAACCTGCATTTGCTCCGCCTTCACAGCCATCGTGAATTTCCAATTCTCCTTTAAAATCTTGCTTTGCACACTTTTGTTTTATTTCTGATTTACTCATAAAATTTACAGATTTATTGAGATTTTATAGTTTTCTATTTTATAATCGATATTTATAAATAATGAATTCTTCTGTTTTTTATGAACAAAAAAGCACAAGGACAAATTGACTGGGATAATCCGCTTAGTATAGTCTATCTTTTTATAGTTTTTATCGTCGTGATTTTCTTTTTAGGATTGTTATCACAGATTACTTTTGAGACTAATTGTAAAGATATTATAAGCGAAAAAAATACTTGTTGTTCTAATGCTGATTACTGGAAAGGACAATATGATGCAATGAATGAGAGTATAGCCAACTGCTCAAACTTAATTCAAGAACAGATTGATATTTGTGATAATAGGATTAATGAATCTGTAAGCAACTGCACAACAACTTTAGAATTATATCAAAATTATGTAGTTGTAAATAAAATCTTCTTCGCTGTTTATCATATCTTGGTTATTTTCCTTTATATTCCTCTTACAATAAACTTATTTAAAATTACTTTTGAAATTGGATTAGGAGAGAAATGGGATAAATTGAAAAAGTGGTATAAAAGAACTCTGCTTGTTACAAAAATAGCAGTTTGGATTATCTTAACTTTGATGTTTATGGGATATATTTTATTATTCTTGTTTTCTAATCCTGTTTAAAATTAAAAATTATCCTCTAACAAGTCTTTTGAGCTTTGTATTATTTAGATTTTCCTTTGAGTAATCTCTGAAAATTGAATTTTTTGTTATAATATAACCTTTATTGCTTTGCTCAATTCTCTTTAATTCTTTCTCAATTTTCAAAACCGCCTCTATACACATATTAAACTCTTCGTCTGTATTTGCGAGTGCTACTGCTTTCTTTGTGCAATTTATTGCTTTTTGAATGTCCATTTTTTTACCTCCTTGTCAAATTTAATTTCTATCAAATCTTGAAATATTTTCTTGTGGTTGCTTTTCTGTATATGTTGTCTGTGCTCCACATCTTTGACAATGTGAATACCTAACTGCATTCATCTGATTTGTTGGTGAATGAGTTGTATCAAATTGAAACTGACATTTATTATTTGTGCATTTTACAACAAATGTTTTAATTTCCATAGGTTTATCCTCCATTATTTTATTTGATGATTTAAGATTTTTCTCGACCGCATTGAGAATGTCCGATATTTTTTCTTTAATATCAGCATCTATTTTATGTGAGATTCTTTTATTATGCTGATTTGTATCTGGATTGAATTTAATCCATTCTGGATTCTTAACCTTGCCCCTTTTAGTAACAATAACTGCTCTCCATAAACTATCCTTTGAACCACAATTAGAACATTTTTCTGGAGCTCCAACCATCGTTGAAGTTCCAAGTCCCTTTCCGCATTTCATACATTTGAATTGATTAACATCTAAAGGATTTTCGTTCATACTTGCTGATATCATTACTTGCTCTTTTGTTATTTTTACAATATTATTACTGTAGCATTCAGGACAGTGATGTTGTATATCTTCTGTTCCTATGCTGTCTTTTTTCCATCCACAATCCTTGCACAAATATGAGTATTGTTTTTCTTTTGTCTTTGCCATTAATTCTTGTTCATTCAAGATTTTTATTTCCATATTCATACCTGCCAAATCATTTGTCATATTTTTCCTCTAATTTTTGTAATCTATCCAAAATAATTCTTAATAATTCTGCTTGTTCGTCTTTTCTTGCATAAGCACTATTCCACTGACTTAATACTTTATCTATAAATTCTTGCCTTTCCATTATTAAAAGAATAAAATTATATATTTAATAATTAAAAAAATTTAAAAATTATTGGAAACCTTAATCTTTTAAATTAAATCTCTTCTGAATTTCTTTGAGCCATTTTGGTTCTGAAGCTGTTGGCTGACATCCACTTGTTAATAAGATATCTGTTCCGTTAACAACTTGCTGGTAATAGAAAATATCCTGACAATTTGGTATCTGATTAAAAACTTCCTTCTGAATTGTTGTGGAGACATTTGAGATTTCACCATTTGGCTTAGTCACTCTTAGTCTTTTTGCTTCGTGGCTGAACTTCAGATTTTTCTTCTTTATCAATTCTTCAACTTTTTCCAGTTTCTTCAAAAGTTTCTTTTCTCTTTTTGTTCCCTTAAACCTTCCTGGCTTATTATTTCGCTCTTCAATCATTTTCAGCATTTCTTCCTTTGTTTTTTTCATTTGTTTAACCCCCTATATGTTTAATTTACTTTTTCTTGCATAAACAACCTTGCCGTTGATTTTAAATGCTTGAATATTAGAGTCATCTGGGCAATTCCCAGCATAGATATGACCACAACTTCTTTCAGAATAATCTTCTTGCTCTTGTTTCTCTTGTTTTACTTTATTATCTACTTTTATTTCTTCTTGTTTTTTCTCATCTTTAACACTAATCTTTTTTTGTGCTTTTTGTTCTTGTTTCTGTTCAGAAGTATTAATTAATTTTCTAATATCTTCTATAATCTGGATTAATTGTCTATTTTTCATCTTCCCCCTCAATTATTTTTTTAATTGTCTTAAATCTATTCTCGCTAATTGGCTCAATTTCAGGAATGTCTTTATAATTTTCATTTCCCGCATTTGTAAAAATCTGCTTCATCTTCTCGATATATTCTTTCATTTTTTCTTTATCAAGATGATACTTATAGGTTAAGCAATCCTTCATTTCTTGTGCCTGTTTTTCTCCAAATTCATTTTTCCACCTTTCATAATATAAATTAATAACCTTTGTTTCTGCCCACCTTTCAGCCATTCTATTTAGATTTACAGCTACCTGAAATTGTTTGATGTTTACATCTGCCTTTAAATCAATATTACTTTTAGTCCCAAACATTAACTCATAAATCTTTAATTGGAATGCTTGATAGTCCCTCAAAATTTTCCTTTTTTGTTCTGTCGATTCTGATTGTCTGAATAAATCCATAAATTGCTCATTATCAGAAATATATTTTTCCATAACTTCGTGTTGATTGCCAGACTTGTAAAATTCCATTAATGCCTGAATGTCTGGATTTCGCTCTCTAAACCAACGCTTCTTTGCAGATAAACTTTTATTTTCGTTCTTTCCTGAATTAATCTCACTCAACTCTTCCTTTGTTTTTGAACTAAAATTTACTTTGTTTATGTTAAAATCTTCCATTTTATAAATAATTTATTAAATAATTGATTTTCGTCAATTTTTTTAATCATTTTAAACAATTTAAACAATTCATACCATAAGAACAATTTTTTTATTTTATATCCTTATAAGGTATAACCTTTAAAATGATTAAATTGTTTAAATTTTCACAAACTTAACCTCCTTTTTAGCCCCTTGTTGTTTTTCGTTTATTTCAACAAGCCGAATATCATTAAGTATCCGACCCATATATTTTCCGATTTTCATTCCAAAAACCTTCTTTCCCTTCATTTCATTAAAATCAATATAGGTAAAAATCTCATTCATCTCTGCTAAATTTCTTAAATCCTCAATTTTAACCACTCTCTCCCCAAATTCTCCATAACATAAATCAAAGAAAATCTTCATCTCGGTTGTTTCAGAGTCTCCTTCATATAATACATTATCAATTCTTTTGCAGGGGTTTGCATAGTTTGCATTTTCCATGATTCCCCCGCAAATTTCAGCCCATTCTGGATAAGAAGCAAAAGCAATACTGCCAGCAGGACAACCCTTCTTATACCAATCAGCAATTAAAGTATACAATGCAGAAAGAATCCTCGCCCGATTTTTATAAACAAATCCGTGCAAATTTGGATTTTCAAACTTTCTTGTGTTTGCGTCCTCTATGTCTAAAAATAATCTTACAAAAATACTTCTGTTTGCTAAATCGGGAGTATAACTTATCCCTACATTCCCGCTTAAACTTAATTCCAAATCATTATTGAATACAAGATTTTCATTTTTTCCCAAGAGTCTGTCGCTCCAAACCTTTGCAGTTGAAACACTTTCAAGGATAGAAGAATTAAGAAATCCTTTGTTATTGCTTGAATGAAATCTTTTTCTCCCATTAATAAAAACGCTTAGAATTTTCTTTCTTAACTCGTCATCATCTTTTATTGGTGGCTCTTCCAAAGCAAAACCCTCATAAACAATGCCAGTATTCGCAGCACAATAATCTTTTCCAACTCTTTCCCTGTTTCCTATATAAAAAAATATTGGAGTTCTTGTCCCATTTTCTATATAAAGCCCCCTTAAAAAAGGAGTTAATAATCCCGCAATTGCATTAGATTTATCCTGCTCATCCTTAAAACAAAATTCCTTAAAAATGTCATCAAGTATTTTTTTTGCTTCTTCCAAAGTCATTTCTTTAATTTCAGGAGAATTATTAAGAGTCCAGCTCTTAAACCTTATATCATACCCCTTTTTCGGAAAAGTTAAACAATTGTTATGCACCATTGGAACTGGAACATAAAATATTTTATTAATTTGCAAAAGAGATGATTTAAATTCTTCAGATTCTAAAACAATTTTTGCTATTTGGTTGCTCAAACTTTTTTCTACAAAATCCATCTGATTAGTCTTATTATTCCAATTCCAATATCCCGGAACTGCATATTCCTCTAAAATCGTAATAAAACTATTTGGTTCTAAAGTTTCAAAACCTATAAAGTTGATATTTTCATACTTTATTTTAGAAATTTTAACAATACTTTTAATATCATGTCTATAAAATAATCTGTTCCTTGCTTTTGTTTCAAAAATCTTAATAACATCAGCTATAAAATCGCTTATCAATCTCCCGCCTTTTGGAAGTGCTATTTTTTCTTTTTCTTCGCTCATTCTCTCGCCTCCTGAATTTTTTTAATCTTGTCAAAACTCAAGAAAATTACACCATCTTTGCGGTCATCCAGCATTAAACCATCGTCAGAAATTTCGAGAACAACACCCTGCCTGAAAAAATCTTTAGACAGATTTCCAAGCTCATTAGTGTAAATATTAACTTTTTTATTCAGAAAAAATCTATTCTGCTCCATTCTAATCTATAATCCAAAATCTATGACAATTTCTCGTCGCCGATGTTTAGAAACTCCTCCTGTTTAGTTTTGTTAAGTAATTTTTGAACAACATCTGAAAAATCCTCTCCCAGATTTTTCATATTATTCAGTTCCTTCCATTGCTCCTCGCTGATTGCTATTGTAGTCATATAAAATTATATGATTATTAATATATAAACAGGTAATATATTACCTCTAAATAGAAGGACTGCCACAATTAAGAATTTTTGATTTGTATTCTGTTAATGCTTGAATTTGTTTGTCAATTTCTTGGACAATGTTTTCTTTTATAAAAACTCTACCATCTAATTGTTGTCCGCTTCCTATGTAGGTTATAGAATTAGCTGTTTTGATAGTTGTAAACTTGCTATTTTCATATTGTTTTCCTGTCCAAACCCTATCATTATAAGTTCCCAAACCCTCTGCACTTTTGCAATTATGCCCCTTCGTTATTATCCCCCCACACTTTTCACAAATCTTTATTTTTTTAGGTTTCATTTTTTCTTTAACAATCTTTTAATTACTTCTTCCATTGGCTCTTGTGGAATTATCTTTAATTCCTTCAATTTCTCTTTTGTCTCTTCTGAAACAATAATATGTTTTTGTTCTTGCAATTTCATATTAATATATATTAATTAGTATTTATAAATGTATTTATTCAATTATATAATTATCTTTTCCTCTTTTTTGTTGCCTTTCCCAAGACAAATCGCATATTTTTTCATAAATCTCCCAGTTTATTTCAGCTTCATCATAATACTCCTTGTCTTTATAGACGACAATCTTTAGTTTTTCAGACATTTTTTCTCCTGCTTGACAACATGAAACATAGCATTAAACCTCTTTGAAAACTCTTGTTCTGTTAATTCTATTCTTTTGTAAAACTTGCCCTTATAAAAAACATCAATATAAAAAGTTCCGAACCAGTTTGTGAGATTATAAGAAATGTGATAATTATTCATTTTTATGTTTTGCACCAATAGGAGTTTCATAAACTACAAAAATTCTATTTCTTGGAAATCTCTGTCTTCCTATTTTTCTGTCCATTAGAATTACTGCGTCATCATAAACAACCATCAGTATTCCTTGATATGTAAAACCATTATTCAAAACTAAATTTACATACTTATTTTCTAATTTCTCTAATCTTGTAGTTTTCACCAAAGAATTAGAATAAGCCGAAAAATCTTTTTCTTCTTTCATCTTGTTTTTCTCCCGATTTATTTCTTCTATATTGTTCTAAAAGTTTTTCAGATTTTTTTGCTTCATTTGAATAATTTTCAGCAATATGTTTATTCATTTCTAAATCATGCATTAACTTTTTTTCAATTTCGTCCATTTTGCCTTCCTTTTTGATTTTGTAATTTCAACTTCAATCTTGTCTCCTGCTTCAAGTTCTAAAAGTTTCATTGCCATCTTTGGAATTGTTATGACATCACCTGAACCAGTTTTCCAGATTTTCTGTTTTAATTTCATAAAAAGAATAAGCAACTTATATTTATAATAATAAATATAAATTTAAAATACTGAAAATGCAAGAAATTTAAAATTTTATAGATTTTATTTACAGCTACAAGAAACAGCTCTTTTATAAGTTAATTTGCAATTTAAACCCAAATCGTTTATAGAAGTTAAGTTATTAGCCTTAGCATAACCGCAAAGCATGGTTTTCCTCTCACTGAAACTCATATAATCAGCATATTTATCTAAACTTGATTCTGGAAAAGTTTGATTTTCTAACACCTCTACTCTTGTAGTTAATCCTGTTATTGCCAACCATATATTTGAAACTTCTTGCATAATTGAAGTTTTCCAACCCTCTAATAAACTAACCCTCTCTTCTAAAGTTGGTATTGGTGGTTGTGGAGGTTCTGAATTGCCACTTATTCTTACTTCATCTATAATCCCTGTAAAAAACTGGTTTTGTCCTGGTTCTCCATATCCAATATATCCTCTTTGCGAAGCATGAATTATTTGCCCCGTCTTTGGCATTGACGCATCTAAAACATCATCAACATATAAGTTAAGGTTTACTCCATCATAAGTTAGCTTCAAATTATGCCAAACATTTGCTTCAATTGGCGTAACTCCGGATAATTCTCCCCAACTTGTTGTCGTCATAACTCCTCCAGAAATTACATTATTCCTAATAGCTAAATAATAAGGACCATTTCTTGAAAAAACCATTCCATCAGTATTGGAAGTTCTTTTTACAGAAGCTTCCAAAATTATTTCATCTACATCTAAGGAAGAAGTTTTAAAAATTGAGACATAATCGTCTACACCATCAAATTCTAAAGCTGAACCTGAAACACTATCTGTTGTCCAAGTAGCCCCATTAATTATTGTTCCATTATTACCATTTCCTGTTGCATCAAGAACACTAATTCCAGAACCCTCATCAAGATTCCATAATGCAACAATGTTCTCATCAACGCTTAATGCAGAAACGGAACTTATAAGAAAAACTGCTAAAATAATTAAAATTGTTTTGTTTTTCATGTGGTTATTTGTTTTTAATATTATTTAAGGATTTATGTGATTTTACTGATAATAATTTACTTCAATGTTTTTCTCCTCTTTCCCTGTGATAATGCAGTCAGAAATTAACTTTTTTGTATCGCTATTTTGGATAGCAACTTTAACTTTTTTAATTGTATAGCCCTCTAAAACATTGCCTTCTGGTGTGCCTTGCTCTTTTCCTGTTTCGTCTTCAACAACGCCATTCATACTATTCCACTCTTGAATTTGTTGATTAAATTCTTCTAATCCTTCTTGGTCAAAGAATGCCATAACCATAAGACCACAAGACATTTCTGTTATAAATTCAGTCATATCTCCCTGTTCTCCAAATAACTCAGGATACAATGTTTCTTCATCCATATAAAAAGTCATATCAATATTCGCTGTTTTATCAAGATTATTTTTTGTGATTGTTACAGAAGAGTTTTCATCAGAGAATTTTATAATCTGAACTGGTGAAATTTTTTCTCCTATTTTACTATTTGAAAAAATAAAAAATATAAGCGAAGCAACAACAAGCAATCCTATCACTCCAAATAAAAGTAGTTTTTTATTTTTCTTTTCCATTTTAATATCCAACAGCATTAACTCCATATTCAGCTTGACTTTGTGTAAATCCTTCATAAATCAACTGGCCAATTAATCCTTGTCTTGAAAATGCCATCACATCCAAATAAGTTTGGGCTTTTAATGCAGCTTGTTCATTCCAATCTGCTCCGCAATTATCTGCACCGTATTTAGCTTCTTCGTGTGAATATCCCTCATACTCTAATTGTTTTATTAATCCAGTATAAGAAAAAGCCATAACATCTAAATAAGATAATGCTTTAGATAAAGCATTCTTTTCGCCCATTGTCGCTTTATCTGATTCTTTTACTACAGCGGGTGTTGATGTTTGTGCAGAAGCAGAAGAACATTGACTTGAATCATAAACCTGGCTACCATCAGGGCATACATAAATGGTTTTATCAGAAGAGTTATCAGGCAAGAAAGCGCCGATTATCATTAATCCAACAAAACAATATAAAACAATCATATACCAACGCTTCCAAATTGATTTTTTTTTCGCTTCTACCATTGTCAATATATATTTTCATATATATTTAAAGGTTTTTATTGTTGTGTATCAAGTGTGTATCTTGATATTTAAGGAAAATTGCGTATCTTCTGTGTATGAGCAAGGATTTAGAATTAAAAAGAGCTGAGATATTCAGAGGTAGACAACATAAATTAGTTTTCCTTGAATTAGAAAATAATGCTTTAATGGTATCTGAAATTATGAAGAAAGTTAATTCAAAGATTAAAGAAGAGAAAACATTAACACTAAGAGAAACTTCAAGAGCTTTGAAATGGTTAGCAGAAAAAGATTACGCAATTTGTTTAAATCCAACAAAAAAGCAAGGTGTTAAAGGAATTGTTTATAAAATTTCTAATCAAGGAAAGGATTTAAAAAAATTTATGGAAAAGAATTAATTATTTTACTTTAACCTTATCAGTTTTTCTTGTTTTTCTAAAAATTTAATTGCCTTCTCCCGTTGTTCAGGAGTTAAATGAGCAAATTGCCTTTCAAATTTCATATCCTCTTCTGCTTCAAACGCCTGTTCTCTTAATTTTTCTAATTCTTTTGCACTCAACCCGCCTGTTGCTTTAACAAGTTTAATTGCATCAACTATATCCTGAAACTGATATAATTCTTCAACTGATTTTTCCATAACAAACATTTTGTTCTTCATAATTTCTAACTCATCTTTTTGTTTCTTAATTCTCTCTGCCTGTAATTTTGTTAAATCTCTTGTTTCTTCAAGCTCAGATTCAACTTTCTTTAAACTGCTGTCATAAACTTTTTTCTTTGGTTTATTTCTATCCAATGCTAAAAAATTAATATATCTGTCAATAATCCTACTTGAAGGTTTATGCCCAAGTCTCGCATTCACTTCATCTCTTGTCCAACCTTTCTTTAATAAATCACAAGCCATAGAAGAACGCAAGTCTTTCCAAGTTACTTTTTGACCTTCCGGCTGACAACGAACATTTGATTTTTCAACTGCTCTTTTTAAAAATAATTTAGAGGCAACAAAACCGAATTTAAACAACTTATCCTCGCTATGAATCTCTCCTAAATGTTTATCTTTCATATGAGCATTAGAAATTATTTTTTGTGATGGTTTCAAGTTGCTTAAAACAATATCTAAAAATTTAGTTGTTTCGTGATAATTTGTAATTTCGCTTCTTGGTGTTCTGCTTCTCTTTAATTTATCTTTGCTTAAAATCACCAAGTATTCTGGCTCTTTAGTCTCTTCATTTATCTGTTTTTTAAAATCCTTTTTTTCAAGTTCAAGAAGTGAGCCGATATTTTCTCCTACATCAAAAGCTAACCACAATAAACAACGATGTTCGGGTGTAATTGCACAATCAACAATCTTTCTGAAATCTTCTTCTGGAATAAATTTCACTTGATTGTCATCAACTCTGCCCCTTATTCCGAACTGCCTTATAATATCTCGCACAATATCATTTCTTTTATTAGCCAATCTGAATAATTCTCCCTGCATAATTTGATAATACCAAGCCCTATCGGAATATCTTTTATTATCTTTATTTTTTATAATTCCATCTTCCAAATCATCAATCACTTTTTTTATTTCTTTTTCTGTCAGTTTGCTCCATTCTTTGTTTTTAAACCACAAATTAATGTTCCTGATTTTTCCAATATAGAAATAAAGAGTTTTATAAGACCTCTCATCAACTTCTGCCATATTGTTTCTTCTTTTCAGTCTATATTCCTGATAAGTAAGAAATTTCTCAATAATTTTTCTATTCGCAGAATTAATAATTTTATCCCCTAAAACTTCTTTTTTCCAACGCTGGTATCTCGTTTTATACATATCACTCATATATAAATATATAAAATACCATTTATAAATGTTATTATTTTGGCTATAAGGTTTATATTAATATTAGTGTAAACGAGGTGGTTTGCCACTAGCCTATAGGTCCAAATATATTTTTAAAAGAGTCCCTGGTGTTTTTAAAGTTTGTTAGATAGGCTTTTAGGCTCACGAATCACATTTGTTAATTTTTCTATTAAAGTAGAATATTTGCCTGTATCTCTAGAATTATTTTTTAACATAAGACTAAGTTCTTCAGCAAGTTTGTCTATTTCTTCTATAACCGATTTGTTTCTTTCATTAACTACGTCTTTATACTCCCATGATGGAAAGCGTTCTTGGTATTTTTTGACTTTTTTAATTATATGGAATAAATCAATTCCCCTTTCATAACCTTCAACAATATTAAAGAGGCCAGAAAATTCATTAATATAATCTTGGCTTACTCCATTTCTACCTATCTGAGGAACTTCTTTAAGACCTTTAACTAAATTCATTATTTTCAAATTATAATAAGATTTATAAGTATTATTCCTATTTTGTTTTATGGTTTCAGACGAAAAAAACATTCCAGAAATGGAGATTGACAAAAAATATTCTTCTAAAAAACCAGTTATTCCTGAAAGTTCTGAAAAACAAGTTAAAGAAATGGAGAAGGCTAAAAAAGAGCTTGAAAAATTAAAAAACTTCATTGTAAAAAAATATTCTTTTACTCAAGCGTTGAGTCTTTTGCCCCCTCAATCTATTCCATTTTTTATCGAAGAAGAAGAGGCTCCAAAAGAAACTGAAAAACATATGCACGTCTTTATGATCATTCCGGAAGAAAAATTAAAAGAAATTCCCAAAATAAAACAAGAGCTAATTAAAGAAATTGAAAAAACAAAGCAGAAAATTTGGCTTCATATTAAAACGCCAATAGATATATGGGAATTATGTCTTGATAATAAACCCGAACTTGTCCAGCCGATTGCTATGAGTTTTCCTTTATATGATAAGGGCTTTTTAGGAGCACTGAGGGTTGCTGAAATTCATAAATCTCTTGTCTTAAATAAGTTTGAAAAATATGTTGTGAGTTATGTTATTGCTGGGAGTCTTGTTAGAGGAGAGGCGATAAAGACCTCTGATGTGGATGTGTTTGTTATCATAAATGATACTGACGTAAAAAGAATGCCAAGAGTTGAATTGAAAGAAAGATTAAGAGGAATTATATATCAATATGTAGGGGAAGCTCTTGCACTAGCAGGAGTAAAAAATAAATTAGAACCGCAGATTTATTTATTGACTGATTTTTGGGAAGGAGTTAAAGATGCTCACCCAGTAATGTTTACTTTTGTTAGAGATGGTATCCCTCTTTATGATAGAGGAACTTTCATGCCTTGGAAAGCTCTTTTGAAAATGGGAAAATTAAAGCCTTCTCCAGAAGCAATTGATATGTTTATGTCTCTGGGAGAAAGTTCTGTAAAAAGAGCAAAAACAAGTCTATTGGATATTGCTATACAAGATATTTATTGGGGAGTAACTACTCCAAGCCAAGCAATGCTTATGTTATATGGACTTCCTCCTCCTGCTCCAAAACATCTTGCAGAAGAAATGAGAAAAGTATTTTTTGAAAAAGAAAAAATGTTAGAAAAAAGATATATTGATATTTTGGATAAAGTTGTAAAGTTGTACAAAGATTATGAGCACGAAAGAGTAAAAGAAGTTTCTGGAAAAGAAATAGATGAGTTAATCAAAGATATGGTTGATTACTTGAAAAGATTAAAAGAATTAAAAGAACAAATAGAAAAAAGAACTCATGAAAAAACTATTATTCAAATTTACGACGATGTTTTCCATTTGTTAAATGTACTAGTTGGGAAACAACCTCCTGTGAAAGTACTAGAAGAATTTGAAAAAGATTATGTGAAGAAAGGAAAGTTTACTAATCAGCATCTAAGAATTATAAAAGATGTTATAACTGCAAAAGCAGAATTCAAAAAAGGAAAAATGAATTCTCACAAAGTTGATGAAGCTAGAAAAAATGCGGTCATTTTGATAAATGATTTAATTGAATATCAGCAAAGACAAGATTTGTCTATATTTGAAAAAGGAAAACTTAGAATAAAATATGATAAAGATAAGGTTGCAGAAGGCATTGTTTGCAATGGGGATTTGTTTTTAATAAGAGAAAATAAAATAAGAAAGATTAACAAGAAGATTTCAGATTCTACACTGGAAGAGTTGAACTCATCTCTTGAAAAACAAAAATCTCAGAAAGATTTACATATAAACCCGGAAGTTTTCGAACTTCTGAAAAAAGAGCTTGGTGAATTTGAAATTATTCTATAAAGAGAGCATAATCAAAACATAATTCTCGTTAAAAAAATTTATAAAGGGATTAGTTCTAGAGATGCGATGTCAAACAATTTAATACCTGGATTTGAAGAGATTTATAATCATAAAGATGATTTATTTAACCATGTTCTTTTTAGGCAAGCTTACTTTATTTATGCTAACGAACCGAATGGAGCTTTATTTAAAGATATGAGAAAACAAGACTTGATTGAGAAATTACAATCAGTAAATAGAAACCTTCTGCATTTTCAGCATGTAGGGGAAACAAAAAACTCTTCTTGGATAAAGTTGGGTATGATAGATTCTCTTCAATCTAATTTAATTGTCAAAATAGGTGTAGATTTGTCTGATGATGGAAAAGGTGCTTTTTCTATGGGAGAAATTTTAGAAAATACAGAAAAGAAAAATAAACTTTTTGAAACAAGAGATGTTTTTATACATGATCAAGGATATATTCTTCCAAAAATTGAAGAAATATCTGAAAAGTTTGATTTAAAATTGAGAACAGAAGGACAGATTTTTTACTCTGGTGTTGTTAGAAAGTATTAATCTTCTAATAAAATTATTTAAATGTATAATTCTCTTATAATCTATGGAATATTTTTTTGTTCTAGGAAGAAACCCGGAATTATCCTTGACTGAAATCTTCTCCTATGCCA